>JAABUQ010000856.1_pt1 | contig 69679 bp, 81 predicted proteins | sample 5560001 | NCBI WGS metagenome assembly JAABUQ01 (sample SAMN10711888, study PRJNA513371) | rock metagenome | isolation source: Antarctica rocks | place: Antarctica: Victoria Land, Finger Mt nord | collected 2015-12-18
GAAGGCTGTCAGTGCTGCCAAGCATAGATAACAAGAAAGCTAGGTACAATTCCCTACACCAATCTCCTGTCTCAGCGAAAGCCCAACAAGCACTTCGCCCATCCAACACCAGAAACAGCGCGACTTCAGTCCCACACCGGAGCGAAGCCTAATCTACCCCACGAATCCTAGAAGCCTTGTCTGTCCTATATTGGGAGAGGGTTCGCCAGTGGACACGCGCCTCCACATAGCTGGCACATCTCTTCCCCGAGAAGCTTGTTGGCGATGGCATGTCGACAGTGACGCCATCTCCAAACACTCGACTGCCAGACGCTTCGTTGGAGATTGGAACAGGACATGCTCGATGCAGCTTAGACAGGATTGTGTTGTGAGCGACACAGGTCTGAGGTCATTACAGCAGCGCATGCTCCACACTCTTGGGGGAAAGGGATCTTGAGAGGCGTGCGGCGCTCCCCCTTACACTGGTTCGTTCAAAGTCGCTGCCGGCGTACTTTAGTGGCTCGACCGTCTAGTGTGGCACAAGGAAATCGCCCGGCAGATGTTTCGAAGCGCTCGAAAGTTCCAAGTTGTGTGTATCAGCGATGACACAGGTGTGAGCTCTGCTTCTTATCTAACATGTTCCCTGCTAACGCCCAGTGGCAGGCCCAACTTATTTCCCGAATCTGTGAGCCACTGGCTCTCTTCACCGCGATACGCAATCCTACGTATCTCAGACTCGTGCCATCGTCCCACGGGCAGATCAACTTCCACGTCCTAGGATTTAGTATCGGGCTGACCTCTCCCTAAGGCATTGACGGGATCAAGGTGCATACCGGAGCCACAAAAAGCTCGTATTCGACATACAAGACAATTATACACACTCCAAAAGTGTCTGTCGCAAGAAAACGTCGCACAACATCGCCATCGAAAACGATTGTACTATTGACATACTTAGCAATCGATAAAAAGGAAGAAACGGGCCGAGTCGTGCCTGCACACCTAATAGCTTTAGCAGGACCTCCCATAGAATACTGCTGCAGGCCTAAACGCTATCGAAATCAACTGCATAACGAGTGAGTCGAGCAAGGGAGCAACGATTTGAGTCGACCATACATGTAAGAAATCAGTTCCACCAAATAGGGCCTTCAATCGTAATCTGAGCTTGAGTTTCCAAGATTCTAATATGCACTCTTGATCGCGTTAACGACAAATCTTGAGCAGGACGCTGCGTTGTTGCCCAGTAACGTGTTGCAAGCTTCTCGACCTGTTTGGCCATCTTCTACCCGGTTGCCCTCTAGAGGTAGGCCATCTTGTGGTGGGACAGACTTACACATCTGCTTGCGATATAGATCTCCCCCCTGTGTTGCTTCGAGCCACCACCGACACCGTCGCTACATGGCTAGGTACAGGTGGCACAGAACCGGTCGCGAGTGCGGGAGACCAGCCTCTTCATTATATCAACACCACGCGAGTACAGAAGAGTGTGTCAGAGGTTATCGGAGGATCCCTTTTCGCCGTATGACTATGAGAACCAGAGCTGTTCAATGCCCACCAGGTGCACATATCCAACCGATTCCCCCCACTTCATCGCCGGTCGGACATGTGAGATGCTGGGGGGAGGAAGGTCCCATTAGTCCTAGCACATGGAAGTGACAACGACCACAGTATCGCAATGCGGGGAAGGGTCGTCCTTCGACGCTCAAACATGCGGGCATAGATTGCAGGGGCTCCTGTCGAAATTGTAGGGAAGGCATACAGAAAGCTGCGATGATGCGGAAGGACTCTTATATTCGTCAGTATGATATTGGCAGACTAGCAATGGTGCTTGTCGCAGTCGACAATGCGAAATTAAAGCTCGCTTGCGGACTTCGACGAAAGAGACCTAGTTTCTCCTGTACAGCTTGTTGCAGTCTAGGTAATGAAGGATTGAGTATGTAGTAGGCTTTATAGCTGTCAGAACTACAGGATTAGTGGGACAAGATCTCTATATCTGTGCAGATGGACTTACCAACATCTACACTTCGCACCCCAAGCCCGAGTTCTGGACTTGGCCGTGATCTTGCCTTTCCGCTTCCTGGCCGTCTCCTGACTGCCACTTGCTTGACTCAAGCAATATACTCAGTTTTCCCATTTTCGAATGCTCAAGCACTTGCGGTCTGAGCGATACGAGGGAATGCCGACAGGAATAATTGGCAACTGTACTTGAGCCTAAGGCGCCAAACATACTTGAATCCAAGGAGCAGCAACCTACACGGACATTCCAATGGGTAACGATATGAGAGATCTTCATGCATTTCTTTGCTCGATGTCAATCAACAGTACATGGTTATGGCCAGCTCTCCATAAATGTTGCTGATACTGAAGGTTGGGAAAAGGCTTGTATCCTTTGGTGGACGGTTGATGGAAGCACTACAGTAGATACAAGATAGACTACTTAACTTTGTCCAAGTCCTGTGAGATAAGTACATGGAGCATTCGCGCATAGCATACAGAGGCTTTCGACCGCTGGAGGCACAGATGCTGGCCGCGAAGGGACTCCTTGAAAACAAAGTAAACCACGTAACAGGAGAACATTCACGCAAATGGCATCTCAATCCATCCATCAGCCGTTGGCCATCCTTAATGCCAACTCCCTTAGAGATCTTGGTCTTCAGATAAGTTAGCATTCGTCTGCGCGACGGATTCCCTTCACGGATGAGGTGCAGCTGGTGACAACCGTCGCCTGCTGGTATGAATCGGTGTTGTAGTTCGGTTGTGTAAGCGGAACTGAAGACGAGGGGTTAACTCGACCCTGGACATCAAACAGGCTCCTGACTGAACAAGTCAGGAAAGTGTCCATCCCGTAGCGGCTTCGTCGACGCCATGTAAAGACAGCCCAAGAGATTTATATGCATCCCACGAACGGGCCAAGTACGCACGAAGTCGCTCATCTCTGACGATGATAGGCGGAGAGACTGTGGCAAGAAGCAATGATCGTGAAGACACCCAGCAGAGCGCCAAGCGACTGGGAAAGATTTGGGAAAGATCCGTGGTCGACGATACGGTCAGTGTAGTGGACAGTTTCTGCCCGCGTAGGAGTTGCGGAGTTGACTGCAATCCGAAGCATGATCATCAAAAGCTGGACGCTGGTGCGTGTGGGCTTTCAAGGATTCTTTCGGCGCGAGTGGAGCTGATTGTAATATGATGGCGCGGAGCCTAGACTCGGCCCTGTAATCCAGTGCCAGAGGATGGTGTCTGCAATCAGAGTAACTATCCCAGAGTAAAACGTCGGCGTTGATGCCTGCCTACTGTACCAATTTTGTGGCTACCGGCTAACGACCCATACCAGATTGTATATCCTGAGGCTAGATCCTTGGAGGTACTTCACGGCTACCCTGCAATGCTCATTAGTTTCCTGCCATTCTCAGCTTCAGGCGTTCACGTACAGCTCATTTCCGCCCAGGCTTCGAAGCACTCAGCCCGTTCTCAATGCATCTGGACCTCGCAGCGCCTTGAACTAACGTGTTGTTGCCAATAGGGCGGGTAAAGGTTCCCTTGCGATGTCCTATAGAATGTGCCATCATGCCGTCACATCGTATCCGTTGCGGAGCAAACAACGCTTTAAGGACTTCTTGTCCGGCTCTCTCCGATTGCGAGACTCCCCGGCTTCCTAAGCATAGCGCCGTGGCTTCGATGACCCCAGAGACCCGTAGTTGCCTATCTGATCAACAGGTTTCTTTCGGTGCCAATGCTCAACTCCCACGAGTTTTACCACTCGATTTCTCCCTTCTCCTTTCTCTATCTTTCCTCCCCGCGCTGACATACCTAGCTGCTCGTCGACCACTGTGATAAATGTTGATAGTATTGTAGATGGAAGTCGCTAGGTTGATTTTTGGCTAGATACAACGATCTGAGTGAAGGCGTCTCGCATTGTGTAGCCGTCCTAGTTTCATCTTCGCGTCATCCAGAGATTTGTTGTAGTCGTCCAAGTAGAAGAGTCCGGCATCGATCGTTCTCGTTCGAGCGAGCTTTGTAGACCTTTCGGACCTCAATGCTGCGATCGGACACGAGCATGGTATCGACAGTCGATTCAGGATTTTGTAGGATGATTTGTCGAAGACGGCCAGCAGTTAGCGGGCATGCGTCGCCTGCAATCATTAGCTAAGACCTGGTTTTCACTGTTCGCTGGTTGACGAACCTAGCCTCCTCCTAGAGCTTGCTCCATGAACGATACTTTATGCGATCCACCACCGACTGCTCGGTGTTGGCCTCGCTAGCAAGTTTCACTGGACTGGTCTGGGTTTGGCTCGGCAAGAGCGCAAACCTCTGACCAACAGGAGACCGCAGCGATACCGCCTCGAGGATCGGCAGGATAACCCTGACAGGTGCCGCTATCTGCACCTGCTGCTTGATGAAGAGTTTCAGATATGGTACGCCCACGACGGCAATGTCTGCCAGCCGGAACTTGGAGCGCCCTGCCAACATACCGTCAACGGCAGCATCAACGTCCGGTTCATATTGAAGCCAACCCTTTCGCTCCCAACCCCTGACCAGAGCCCAATCACGATCGTCGGCAAGAGACAGCTTCGCCTGAATCCTTTTGCTGTGGGCTTGCTCCCACGCGTCAAGAATCCTGGTTACCTCTGTCTCGGATTGATTCGGATGATGGACTCTGTGTAGCTCACGTTTTTCCCCTTTGTACTTGGCTGAAGAGGCAACGAGGTCGGCCTTGCTAGGTCCAACCCATTGCAGCCTAGGGCACACGGAGATATGGCTGCGGTACGACTTGTCGTTTGATCCGTACTTGATGTTGGAATAGATCTGGAAGCCAAGGAAATCATGATCGCCTATGTATAGAAAGGGAACATTCGACAGCGCGGTGTCCAGCATGTGCAAGAGCTCCGTGGTGGCACAAGCAGCCGAACCCGACGTCATCACAAGAATGGCACCAGGTATGGCCTCTGTCTTAGCCATCAGGGTCTTCAGGTTCCGATGTTCGACGACGACAACAGCCCGTATCCCGGACGCTGCGGTCGGAGGAACTCGGACCTTGATCCTCAGGACGAAAGCAGGGATTGTTGTGAACGAGCCATGTCCAGAATGCCAGGTATACGCCTTTGTTGCGACACCAGATTTGTTCCGGAAAGCGAACATATTTTCGACCACAATAGCGTCGACCAAGATCCCAGGAGGTAGAACAAGTTGACCTGTTCCTTCCGGCCGAACACCAAAAGCCCATGGGTGGACCCCGATACTCAAAGCCAGATCCTCGACTGTGTTCTTGACCTGCCGCATGGAGCAGCTTGGAACGCCGAACTAAGTAGTGAAGGCGAGTGAGTCCATGAACGGATAAGAGGTGTACTGCAAGCTACGGCAGCTTTGACGGGGAATCTGCTTACCTCTCTGTACTGCAAGAACCGGTCCATTGGTTCGTCGCTGTTGCCCATCAAGTTCCCCAATGTCTCGGCAATGCGGAACATACGATGCCAAAATTGCAATTTCCCAGACTTGTAAACAGAGAACGCATTTGCAGGCCTCAGCATCATCCGAATACCTCCGTCCTCTACTAACACAGACGCCTTCGCCCGACTGTTGACTACGCCCGCCTGGCCCTGTGCATCCATCGTCCCGAGAAATTTCTCAAGCCGTGTGATGATCTCCGTTGTCGAAGGACAGGAGCGCCAGTCGAGAGTCAAGTATCGAGAAGAAGACATTGCTGGGTGTTGCTGTGTACTTTGAGGGGGCTTTTTGAGAGATGTATGAGCGGACGGGGAGAAAATCAGAAAGAAGAGGGAAGAGATCTTTTTTGTGGGCGGACTCGAGGGGATTTTGCCGCTAGCGGCACGGGAAAAGACCCATTATGGCAGTGACGACAGTGGCAAGACTTGGCAATGGCCTCGACAAGCTTATGCAAGCTTATGAAATCCTGGGTACGCAAGATGGTGCATGTAGTGCAAAGGTCAATCGCTGGGTGAGTATAATTAGCAGGCGTAGAAGTTGCAGAGCAGAGTCCCAAATAAAAGTCACAAGATAGCGAGATTCAAATCTTGGTAATCGAGGGCTGCAACGGTAGGCTTGAGCATTGTCGTAATTGGAAGCACGCCTTAGCGTCCACTTGCAACAAAGGTAAGAAAAAGCTGTATGAGATACCGATACCATAAGAGGGCGCCGACGGTCGGAGTTGGGAGTTCAGTCCACTTAGACAGGCGGCTGCTCTCCGACATCAAACGTAGAATTATGGCATGCAACTACAGTTGCACGTCTACGATGGGGGCTAGGAGAGCATGGATATGTGAGAGCTGATGAATACCTTCCGCAACAGTGACAGTGGAAGACTGCTAATCGCCTGCATGATGACTGGCCCTGCTGTCTTCCCCGACCCCCGATATACGCACGGAATAGGCGAATTGGCTAGCACTTGAGACCCGGGCCGTCAACGCGGAAGACTGGCCTTATAAAAGCAGTCTCCAACCGATGCTAAAGGCGTAGCACAATGCAGATCAGGAGGAAGTCGTATGTCGCGTGGTCGTTCTGACTTTTGGTGTTGGACCGTTCCTGCTGAAGCAATCACCACTGGATCCTGCATCCGACCCACCGCTGCTAGAGCTACGGAGAACTCTCAACATTTGTATCGAGGGCCTGGCGTCGGACCTGAGCAGGGTCTCGAAGTCCAATGGGCAGTATAGAACGCAAAGGTCCCACGTGGCGATAGACAGTGCGCTTCGAATCGAGGAATCTACGTGCCTGTTCGACGTCGTTGCGGTCAAAATCATCATCTTGAGTAGGAATCTCCCTTAGACCTTGATATGACTGTAAGAACACAACAACCAAACTAGAAAACAACCAACAGAAGAGAGCAAAAGACAGCCAACAAGACAGAGCACGGACAGAACCACCATCAATCCGGCAATCCCAATCTCAGTTCAAATCCAACGCAATCCTGGCCTTCTGGTACCATCTATCGCTCTTAAAGCGCAAGGCCCGAAGGGCAGTATGGAAAGCCGTTGCTTGATCTTGGAACAGCAACAGATGGTTGACGGCCAGGTAGCCCTGCTTGCGCATCATGATATGTTCTCCAGTATGGTAATCGTGGGCCTGGAGGCGAGCCATGTAGGCGTCGAGCGTTATAATCTTGACACGATTTCCAGGAATTACGCTGGCCAGCCAGCGGACGATCTGCTCCTGGTTCCAGTTCCAAGGATTGATGTTCCCAGGCCATAGTTGTCAGCAGAGGGTAGGTACTTATTAACCTTTTAGTGGAAATTCCGGGAGTCCGGGTGACGCGGTTCCTCCGCTTAACGGCGGATCCTTGACCCTCTTGTTAGGCGGCAGCGTGTCGAGCGCAAACTCAGTCCTAGCCTAGTGGGATTTCCCAGCATCCGTTGCATCCATACAAAGGCCTTCGCTTTTCGAGTCAGAACGATCACGAGATAAAGTTCCTTCAGAGCATTCGAAGTGATAAAAAATGGCGATCCCACGACTTGCCACTGCCGTATTGGAGGGAACGTATGTGGTACGACCGGGACGTTCTCCTCAAGGCTCCCATTGAATTACTAGCATCTCCGGCCTCCAAATCCTCGTCAGACAATGCTTGGGGCTGGACAGAGAGACACTTGTAGGCTTCATGTACGTTGCCTTCTGGGCTCTGTCGCCTCGAGTACTACGCCGAAAAAGCGTCGCAACGATTTTCGTGTCGTCTTCTCTAAATAGAGCATTATACTAGCTGGAAGGATGTCCCCATGCCCGGCTGCGATAAATGGCTTCGACGATTCGCATTCCTTATTCGCATCCTTCTTAGCTTTGTCATTGAGGGCGAGCAAGGTCAGAAAACACTCAAATGGCGCTCTTCGCGCCTCGACTTGCTAGCCGCAGCCATGCTTGCCGATGTCCTTGCTGTGTCTTGCTTGTTTGGGCCTTTGAGCCTACTAAAGGAGCGGGAATCTGAGGCAAGTTGATCCGCTCCTCGCCCTACTTCTATCCACGTTGACAGCGTTGTATAGGTGGATTTGAGCTTATGTCGCCCTCTCACGTCCGTCAGACAATGTGGCAAGTCGGTGTAGGCTGCGTCAATATAGGGGACTGGCTTTCGGTGGATGCAGCTCTGAGGGTATGCGGTGGAAGGCTGGAGAAGAACAGTCGATTTTCTGGCACGCGGAGTGCTTTGCGCAGGGCATCTTCAATGAAGCTATGGTGGGTACAAGAAAGGCAGTGGATCTGTGGCCGGTGGCTGATAAGAGGATGATTGTACGGCTTTGCATCAGCAGTCTCGCGCCCATGGTGGATTTGGTATTGCAAGCTCGGTCGAACTCGAGCAACGTCCTTGAACAGGTCTTGAGGAGAATCACATCGTAGTCGGGTATCATTATCTTGAACCCTGTTCCGTCCAAGTGTAATAGCGAACAATCCCAAAGAAGCTGTGGCTAAAATTGACCGCCTATAGGTTCGACCCTGACCTGGAGCGGAGGGAATAATGGAGCTGCTCCGTCCCTCGCTGTCCAGATCCACCACCACCACTGTGGTTAAACAGGGTTGTGGAGTAGACTCAAAGATGCAGTCAGTACCGAAAGGATCCAAAGAGCCCGATCGTGGTAGTGTAGTGCATAACTTCCTCTCACGTCCGCCAGCAGTAGGCCCATGGAGTACTCCAAGCTTATCGCCCGCAGCAGGACTGGCGTGAGTCAACTGTTAGTTTAAAAATCTCCGACACGCCAGGTTCCCGGGTGTGTATCCGAGGGTCCGTCACGAATATCGAGAGACGCTTCGGCCTTCCATGCTTTCTTAATGCTGCCTTGGCTCGAATGATAGTCTCTGAGGTCGGAGCCCAGGATAGCCATTGCCCAGCCCGGTGTTCGTTCCATCAACGCTCAGTGGTGAGTTCATCGAACCGAGGGCAAATTGACAGTATAAGCACGGATGATTGGGATACTGGGGTAGAGGCTGTACTACATCATGTCAGCCGTTGTCATGGTCCCTTTAATTGCTCGCGTACCTGCGCGACATCTTTACTTCTCGGGGAGGTTGTTACCGACGTCTCGAAGAGGTGACGTATGCTTAGAAGAGAGAGAGCAGGTAGGTTGAAGCATTCTCGTGAATGATTGAGGCTGCTGCGTTGTGTAGGTGCTGCTCGATCTCCCGAGTCAGACGTTGTTGGAGGAAAGGTCGGGAGGTGTGTCTTCACCAGTTCTGTCGATGTATTGCTGGGTAATGCGCTGCTTGACTGAATGCCGAATGGAAGGTAGAGATGCGCAATGTGACAGGGGTAGTTGATGCGTCGCGATTCTTGAGAGGAAGGAGCTACCAGGCAGGCCAGCTGTTGTTTCATTGTCGGTAATCTGCTGTAGCGACGCGCGCATGCTTTCAGGGATCAATGGCGAACGGGGAATGCCGATTGCTTTGCAAATACCCTCGACTAGAGCGGACACAGAAGGAGATTGTAGATCGTTCTCGCAACAACTACAGGGCTCATTGGCGGGCGAGGAAAAGGGCCTAGAGTGTGCACCACAGCGTTTTACAATCACGTTCAAGCAGTCAATCAAGTTGGACCAGCTAACGAATTGCATTTGCTAAGCTCTACAGCAGAACTCCCGAATACCATTGATGACAACAGGAAAGCTCAAAAGCCAAACAACAATCCATACGCAGGAACTCGTTGACAAGGACACTTGTCTTTTGAAAGACCAGTCAATTGTCCAGCACGCCCAGCAACCCCGGCATTTTGTTTCCACAAGGAGCGTACTTCAAAACCGGAAATCGTAGAGATCGTCATCGTCAGGGAGCGGAGCCTTCGCTGCCTCCGCCTGCTCGCCTTCAGCCCCCTCCCACTCATTCAGGAGCTGGGTCACGGGGTCATGCCCATTGTTCTCTGCTCGGCGGGCGTAGCCGCGTTGCTCAAGTGAGCCCAATGCCGCGAGGTAGTCAGCAGCCTGCTGTACGATCGCCGCACGCCCTGCATCGAGCCCCTGTGCCGGCGTCGCAGCTGTCACCAGCGCGTTCACCGTAAACTCGAAACCAGAGAACCGCCTCACCGACGCCTGCTGCTGAGACGGCACCGTGGTGCCGAGAGCTGCGGGCGCGATGGGAGCGGGCGCGAGGGGAGCGAGACGGCGAGGCGCAACGGGTGCAGGACCGCGGAGAGCGAAAGGAAGAGAGGCAGGGGGCAGGGGAGCGTCCTCCATCACACGGGTGAAGGGGGCGGAAAAGAGGAGAGGCTTGGCCTTTGGGGGGCGGACGGGACCAAGGACATCGTTTGCCATGGTCTCATCCTCTCCCTCGCCCACGCCCTCATCCTCATCCTTGCCCTCGCCCTCGCCCTCGCCCTCGCCTTTGATGCTCTCTGCACCTTCGACAGCAGGCTTCTTCCTCCTAGATCCCCTGTGCTTGCGCTTCTTGGACGGGGCGAGCTGACCAGTGGCCTCAAGGTCTCCGGTCGCATCAGCGCCAGCGTCTTGCTCCCTTGGCCGCTTTAGGCCTGTTATTCCCCCAGCGGTCTGCACACCCTGCGTTGCCGCTAGGGTAGTACCATGCTGGGTGCTCGCTCTGAGAGCGAGCGGGGACGCCATAGCAGCATTGACCCGAGTTGCAAAAGCAATGAACCGAGTTTCAAAAGCATTGAACCGAGTTTGAAGAGCATCGACGGTCGCCCGGAGCACCTCATTCTCGGCTTGCTGCTGCTGGGCAAATCCAAGCACAAGATCCCTCAGGGCGCCTTGATGACCACCCGCATAGCCAGTCTGTTGCTGCCGTTCCTGGCGCTGCTGCTGCTGCCACTGCCTCGGCTCGCACACGGACCTTGCATGGTGTCTCTGCCCGCAAAAGGCACAGAGGGGCCAGCAGGTCTGGCCGGGATGGTGGCGGTTGCCGCAGAGGGGGCAAGGATTGTGGCCCCCGCCGCCGAACCCACCGCCACCTTCACCGCCGAAACCACCGCCGACACCACCGCCTCTGCCACCATATCTGCCACCGCCTCTACCACGACCTCTACCACCATCGGATCCGCCGAAACTCATTCTGACACTAATACCTATTAGCTGATGGCAAACGTGGGTACGGGGCGTTGGAGAATAGCAGCTTGCAATGATGCAGGTGGCAAACGGCTGCGGGGTGGAAGCAACTTACAAGTAGCTGAAGAGTTTGGGTACGCTGTGATGATCTCCTAGACAATGACTCAGCTAAAGTGTCCTTACACGAGGTTGCGGATGGATACTGTACCGAGAGTTTGGGAGCGGGTGAGGAAGAAAGAAAGAGAAGAAATTTTCGCCAGAAAACCGGGCTCTTATCGGCCGTGTTCCCGCTACGATTTAGCGCAACCCTGACGCTACGTCACGTTATCGACAAGCGAGATCGCCAAGTCTCGACCAAACTGCAGTCCTAAATACTGTCCGGCATTACCACGGTGTCCGCGACTTGCTGCTACCCCGAAAGTGCGATGGCTGGGGGTGTTGTCGGTGGCTTCGCAAGCCTTGTCCTCACCCTCGCTGCGGTATGGTTCTTGTTGTACAGGAAAAAAGAAGCGAACAAGTCAATGAGGTATGAGATGGCCCAGTCAGAAGCCCACACTGCTTTTGACCGCCGTGACGCAAAGCCCCCAAGGAGCCCTGGGCTCGCTCACGGAGGACTATGGAAGGCAAGAATTGCAAGCAGGGGACGTCAGCAAGGCTGCAGGAAGACCAGAATTGGATGCGGTTTAGATGTTTTTGACACACGAACTATACTTTGCGTTCTCAACCCCACAGTCTCGGTGCGCCGCTTTTTCTCATGTCCCCTTTAAGTCTTTTAACGCTGCCTCGCTTCTCTCGCATAAAATAAAAAAAAATTCACGGTGCTTGAGGTGGCCACACTTAGTATCCCAGGTCTTGCATTGACAAAACCATTTCCGGGTTGGCTTTTCGGCTTCGTCACCGGAGCCAGTGTGCACCAGAAGAATCTCTGCACAAATCCCAGCAGAACGCGGGCTTACGGAACAGGTAGACATCGAGAAGGAAAAAGTGGCTAAGGCGGTAAGGAAGATTTCGCTGGAGATAAAGGGCCTAACGTATCTGCATCGAAACTCGCAGTTGGTTTGGTTTAGCAGGATGGCAAGCCTTCACTCCGCAAATTTAAGAGTGGGTGCTGTCTCATGTATGAAGGTCAGTTACATGTGCTGAGTCTAGCCATGAAGCTATCCATCTACAGAGACGCAGTTCCAATGGCAGAAGCTATAGAATTCATCTTCTAACACCACAGTATAGTCCCATGAGCAAAAGATGACGACTCGAGTTCTTTCGATGCTGAGACGAGTCAATCAACGCCATTACTAAACACCAAGTCCCCTTCGAACGGTTCGCCTCCACGTCCGCACGCAAGCAAGCCTGGTTGACGAGGCTGCCAGCCGAGCGCCGGATTCACAACTTCGAGCCCAAGAGCTTGATTTGCTTTCTGGTTCTGTTCACTGGAAGTAGGGCTGTCTGCGCTCATCAGATGTGCAACGAAATCCACGATGCCCTGCCTTCCTCCACAAACATACTCTGCACTGGCATTCTAAGACCCTTTCCAGCTACGGCCATACTGTCTTTCATCGCTCGCCGTGTTCGCCTACACATGCTGTCTCGTGCTAGCTGTTCCTCTCTCGAGTGCGAGGCCAATCAGAATCGTCGCATCATCCCAACAAACCGCGGACCAGTACGCTGACCCATCCGCAATATAGACCATAGAGCCCTTCTGGCGGTACCTGTCGATAAAATCGCGGTATGAATACTGCGCCTCCTCGGCCGTGGATTGTCATTGCGAATCGGGTTCTCCATCATGTAAAGTGTCTTCGTTACAGTTGCTGAAGGCATCATGTTGTGAAGAGGAGCGATCGGAGCTAAGACGTGATCGCAAGTTTCGTGGTACAAGGCAGTGAGGAAAGGCCAAATTGCATCCAGCATGAGTACATGTACGAAGTACATCCGCTGCCAAGCCCGAAACTTGCTTAATAATCAGAGTTATCTTCGCGTTCGCCAAGCCTTTTCTGACATCGGGCTTTCCCTTCCCGTTTTTCAACCTCGAGACTTTCAAGCAGTGACGTATGAGTACTATTACCACTCGACCGATCGAGAGTCCTATAATGCCTGCTGGGTGTCTCCGTACTGATCTTTTCTTGACAGTGGTTCTGCTGTAAGAAGATGCGTTCGATCTCTGTTTCCTCTAAATACAGTACAAAATTGTGTCTTCTGCTGCTTGTAATTCAATGTACTGCAGCTTTCGTCCTCCCCTTCTTCTCATCCAATGCGCCCAGCTCGCAGGAAGAGGTCGATCGCTGGATTGCCACTCCTTCTAAAGTAATTGAACGAGACTTCCACCCTAAATCGCCAACAGCAGACCCCACCGACAAATCCAAAAAAGAACGAGTACTAATCCTAACGCCATTGAAGGATGCTTCGTCGCATCTGCCGCATCATTTCGCCCTTCTCTCGAATTTCACCTACCCCCACCATCTCATCGACTTGGGGTTCATCATTGGCGACACTGTCGACAACACGCGGTCTGTGCTAGATTCTGAACTGGACAAGATCGAAAACGGTGAGCAAGACAAGGTCTTCAATAGCTGCATCATCATTCTCAAAGACCTTGGGAATGTTGCTTCCCATGAAGTGGCAGCGAGACATGGCTTTGCGGCACAGGTCGACAGGCGTAAGAAGATCGCGATTGTGCGGAACGCGCTGTTACAGAAGACGCTGAAGCCGGAGCATGACTGGGTTTATTGGAGGGATGTTGATGTAGCGGAAAGCCCGAATGGGATCTTGGAGGATTTCATAGCTCATGATAAGGATGTTCTCGTACCCAGTAAATCGATCCTTCCATGTCAATGCTAGACTACACGTTTGCTGATAGTCTCTAGATGTTTGGTTCCATCGCCAAGTGAAAGGGACTATCCTCGAAGGAGGATGTAAGATTATTTCCCAACCGGACCGAATCTCACTGAATGTGTTATCAGACGATTACAATTCATGGCAAGAAACCCCCCAGAGCGAAACTTTCAAAGACCGTTTAGACACCGAGGTCATAGTATTCGAAGGTAGCCTATCCCTGCTTCCCTTACTACCATGATCTAATGATATATCAGGCTACTCACAATTCAAAACCCACCGCCGCCACATGGCGAAGATCGGCGATTGGCGCGACAGCGCCGCTCTCGAGATCCCACTCGATGGAGTTGGCGGAGTTAGTCTGCTAGTCCGAGCGGAAGTCCATCGCAAAGGTATCGTTCTTGTCACGCGTCTGCGTCCCTTGTCCCACTCTCTGACTGACCACTTAGGCGTCGATTTCCCTGTAAAGCCAGTAGATCACCAGATCGAAACCGAAGGCCTTGCGAAACTCGCGAAAATTGCTGGGTATTCGGTCTACGGTCTGCCAAACTACGTGATCTGGCACTTTGACACCTTGGAGAAGGAGGGTAATCTGCACGAGACGCCCGTATGGCTGTGGCCGTTGTTGGGATTCGTGGCTTTATCGGTAATGCTACTGGGCTTGAGGTATCGGAGGTGGATTATGTACAAAATGCCGATGTTGCGACGGCTTCAAGGCGCGAGAACAACGAAGGTGCGGCAATACTAAGAGCTTCCTCAGCAGTCGAAGCTTGAGAATACCAACACGGAGCCTATCTTTCTCAAATGGTATGTGGCAACGAGACGGAGATATTACCAAACCAGTGATTTGGCCAACTCAGACTCGAAAGGAACTTTCGATGAATAGGCGCTGAACTCCTCGCCGACCAGCGCTGCGCCGGTTAAGCCGCCCAACATGACATAGGCAGAGCCACGAACGCAGGTCGAGTGACTGCATAACTACGGGTTAGAGCAAAGCTTAATGTATTTCTGTAGTACTATCGTTACTTTCTTTGCCTCTCGCCTTCACTACCCCGAAGCAATCACTCCGGAATCCCTCTAGTCCTTTGCTTCCACTACTCTACTTCGACCCCAATCCTACACTACTCACCAAGGCAAGAAGCCTTATACTCTCAAAGAATGAAGCTGAAGCCGCGCATCACCCTTGGTACCCTCGACAGCCGTGTACCGCCATCCCCATGGAGTCACATTGCGAAGTCTTCCACTGCACGGCTCCTTGGTCTGTCCGCTCTGCGATGGATCTTGTCATATGGGTATCTCCACTTTATATCCTCTCGAAACTCGACGTCTTACTTCTTTGACGCAGCCACCGGATACGAACGTCGATATTCTATGCACCGCGAGCAGCAAGCGTACGATTTCATCCGCACCGCAAATACCTCTTTCGACGACATCGGTTCCATCACAAGGGGATCCGTTCATGTGCCTTGGTGTCGCAACAGTCGCACGCCAATCAGCTCAGCAGTATGTGAGAGGGATCATTGACTCCTTGCTTCGAGGTCTTTCAGAGCAAGAGCGCCGGAGCATCTATTTCATGCCCTGCATCGTTCATACGCGACACGCTGATCATCACGGTCGCCAAGAGTCAAGGCTCGCAAATCTTTTCGATCGAGTGCTCGAATACGAGCTGAGTGAGGACGATCGGGCAAGGCTGCAGCATATTGAGGAGGGTCATTATTACTGCAACAAGTCCATGTACGATTATGACTATCTACTGGAGAAATGCCAACACACAGATGCTGCTTGAATTGCAGTGATAGAGGATGATGTCCTGGCAAGAGATGGATGGTACACTGGGGCCCAGCAGGTTCTGCGCAACCTTTCGGGCAGGATGGCCAACGACCAATAGCTGTATCTGAGGATATTGTACACCGTAGATCTCTTAGATTGGAACAGCGAGGAATGCCCTTCATTATCTTGGCTGGTCTTTGCTTGCGCCCTGGCTCTGCTTTTGTTACTCATCGGAGCTCGAATTAAATACCCTCGACTGCGGAGAAACCTGTCGAAATTGAACGTTGCTATGCTATGCCTATTGTCTCTCCCGTCATTCATCATTCTATACTTCATGGCTGGTCGAGCCACCATGCAGCCTTTAGTCGCGGGCGTACATGAGATGAATCGTGTCGGGTGCTGTTCCCAAGGGTTCATCTTCCCTCGAAAAATCATTCCACAGCTCGTTGAGCGGATAAAAGAAGGCCATAGACGAAGACTATTACATCGACATGCTGCAGGTGAGAATGGCAGATGTTAAGCATCTGGAGCGTTTCGTCCTTGTCCCCAGCTTGCTTCAGCACGTCGAAGGAAAGAGTTCGAAAGGTTGGGGATATGATGAGAGTGCCGGCATTATCTTGATGGCTAGCATGTTCGCAGTCGTCGCAGGACGTCTACATGTGCCACTGTTAACATATCCTTTGACCTCTCAGCTTCGTCCTCGAGGAGTGTACATCGCGGGCAGACCGGCTATTACGTCGGAGGGTTGATTGTATACCCAGCACTCCGTTCTTATCTTATGTGTTAGCCCCCCCCCCTCTTATGTGGTATGGCACTTCCCTGTAAAAGTCTCGGGCCTGCCATAACGTTGTGCAAATCCTGCCAAAGAGTTAGGATTCGAATGTAACCTTCGAGTCATCGCCCCGTCGAGGTACAACCCTGCGTCCCATCATGGTTGTATGCTCTTACGTTGGAGGGAGGGCAGATTGAGTTCAGCCAGGTGACATGGTTTCGGCTTGCTGCGGTTCATGAACGCGAAGAGGCAGTGCTTCGGCTCTCTCACAGTGAATTCCTTGCCGACGACTATTACGCGCTTCTCGACACTACAACACCCACGCCTCGGAGATATAGTAAAGCAGAATTCTCCCGATCGACTGATTAATGGATTCATGCGCCGTCGTTGGTTGAGCCTTCAGGGATAACATAATCAAAGCCATGGACGGGAGGAGCTTTCCTTGTTTCATCTCATACATGCTACAGCCGATTGTGGTAGACAAAGCAGAAATAGAGCACAAACATGACTGGGTAGATTTCGAGACAGGTGCATATTTTCGTTGCCTGATTCACAGATGAACTGGCCTGCGGGACAAGTTGAGAATTCGAAGTCAAAGGAAACGCGTCGACGGCCGTATTGACAGAAGCTGCAGAGCTTAATTGGAAATTTGAGATTATTGGCTTGATTGGGGTGCTCACAATACCATCGCCACTCGAATGATCTGTGATAGGCTTGGAAGATGTGCTCGATTCATTGGGATTCTGGAAGACGCCGCTAATTTGTGCGACGGCGCTGGGGGCGACAGCGTTGGGGCGGTCCTGTAGAACAGAATTCGTGCTTAGCATGGCGATGGATCCTTGGAATCTATTCGCTGACTTGTGTTGAATCGAGCTTGATAGAGCCATGTCAGTGAGCCACGCTGGAGTAGGAGATACGAGCGATGGGCCCAAAAGAGCCGCAAAGCTCTTTGAGTCAATCTCTTGACTTATGACCGCATTTCTCTGTGACTCGATGGCTCCAGGAATTGCGATTATAACCGCCGACATCAGAGAGGTTTTCCCACCAACAGATTTTGAGAAGGTTTTTGTCCGAGCTGAATACAAGGTCATTTGTGGGTTTTTTACTGTCGTTTGACTCGGCCACTCTTCGATTAGATCTTCGCTCCAATGGCCTTGGCTTGGGTCGCGAACGCCAAATGTGAACTTAACCTAGCCATACCATCCTGTTCTAGTGTGGTCATTGAAGCTTGTGAGGATAGAGTCTGAATTTCCTCCTGATCCACAGTTTCTGGACGGATGCTCGGATGATGCTTGATTCGCGTATCAAAACCCGGGCGAGCGGAGACTGGGATCGCAATTGGAGCTGGCGCGAACGACATCGACGGGTCCGTGGCACTTGATGGCAGTGCAGTCGGGGCAGGCAGTCCAGCTGTGTGCTTTGTTCTCGCAGGAGTGGTGGCGCTTGAAGATGGAGCGGTGGTAGAAGCCTCCATGGCGGGCACTGGGATTAAGACACGTGGTGGATCCCAGGATTGCTCCTTCACTCCACAGCGTGCCCACAGGGGGTCAAGGTTACGAAGATCAGGCGGCAGACGCACTAAAGGTCTGGTGGCCATCTTCGTACCGTTGAGACCACCGAATTTTTGAAGACTGGGGTCAACGAAGGGAAACTGGCATCTTTGGCTCGACCGCCAATTCTGCGGTGGATTTTCCATGTCCTCTATCCGAAGAGTCTGCCACTGCCCTTTGGCATCCCAGCAATCACCTGGCAGGGTCATAATGTCGCTGGGTAGATATGCGCGGGTGACATCTTTGTAGTCGCCGCCAATGTGATTATCCAGGTTCTCACCACCGGGCGGTATGGCGAAGAGAGACGTGTAAACCACGTAGACAGAGGGCGACATACTGCACTCTGTTTAGCTAACGATGATCAACGGCAGTTGTCAAGAGACGTACCAAGTATAAGAATCAGATACGATGGTCGAGATGTCGGCTCTCTTCGTAAGGTTACCAGACAAGCCGGTCTTTGGAGGGAAGTACAAAACCTCTAGGTTTCCCGGGAGAATCCAACATGATGGAAGACTGCTACCAAGACTAGATTGAAGGAGCTGGCTCAACCATGTACAGCAGAGAAGCACATGGAGGTGAAACAATCGATGAGCCATGGGTCACAATGTGGACGAAGTGAAAATGTGGACAAAGTGAAAGATGCCCAGTCTACTCCAAGAAGAAGACCAGAGAAGGGGAAGAGGGCTGTAATACCATGAGTATAACTCGGACCGCAATTGCGATATTGCGAGGGTGAAGTCGCTGTAGATCCATCGACGCGCAAGGTCTCCGCAACCTATTTCTGAACTGTGCAGTCATATCTTGGAGTATGTAATTACTCGGCCACTCAAAAGAGGAGACGCGGGAGATGTGGTTGGTGGCGAGGAAGCAAGCGCTTGCAACAAGGCCTCTAAAACCATCCAAGCATCTGTGTTGAACAAGACACAAGCTGAGCAACGCACAGGCGGCAGGTCGACCGCATTCGGCTCGAATTATACGTTCATGGACCAGATCTGGCAGCTTGGATCTGTGGCCTGCAGTAGCGCCGGCGTCAAACACATGAAACACTCCAATCATTTCCCAAAGTAGTCCGAACACATTGAAAAGACTGAGAAACGAGCCACGGTGGTCAAAGCTCTATAGAATTCTCTGCATTCCAGGCTGGGAAGCGTACCGTCCTATCCATCATAATGAAGTACGGATTCGATGGAGTTCATTCTGGGACAATGACAGAATTGGACATGGAGATATAATGATCACCATTGCGGAACTGTCGTTTGCTTGCATTCAACGTTGCATTGCCCCTGGGCTGGGTAAAGTGTTGCTTGAGAACATCTGGACTTCACGATCGCTGCCCTTGAGCTTGTCGACTCTGAAGTGAACGATCGGGCAGTCGCGACCTTCCTATATTAACCTAGCTCGAGATACTAGTCACGAATCAACACCTTCCCATATTACATCATCCACACAAACCCTTTATACATATTATCCAAATTTTTTTCTCTACCATTTCTTTGTACATAACCTTTTACTCTGGTCCTACGTGGATTCAACAACAATGTCGAATATAATACCTGAACCGGCTTCGCCACTCGAGCTCTCGACCGTGGTAGCCAATAATCAGGACAATGCTCTTCATCAAGTTGGCAATCAAACGACCCTGGCTGAACCTGAAAAGTCACGAAGCACATTGAGGATCGCAGCTATCCTAGTTGCTCTTTCTGTACGCAAATCTGGCACTAACATAAATCAATCGCATTAACTGATCGAACAAGCTCACCCTCTTCATCGCAGCTCTCGACATGACCATTGTGGCCACAGCTATTCCCACAATCTCATCCGAGCTGCACTCCGCATCAGGGTACCTCTGGATCGGCGGAGCCTATCTCTTAGCAAATGCCGCAGGAGCGCCAGTATGGGCTAAGTTGTCCGACATCTGGGGTCGGAAGCCCATGCTGTTGCTTGCTGTTGCCATATTTCTGGGTTCTTCGATCATCTGTGCACTCGCACAGAGCATGAAGGTCCTGATTGTCGGTCGGGCGTTACAGGGCACTGCTGGCGGAGGACTCTTCCAACTTGTCAATATCGTGATCTCTGATATCTTCAGTATGAGGCACGTGAAGCAGAATCGCCTGGGCTGAGAAGGTGGAAACGCGCTGACATGGCACAGAATGCGAAGCCTCTTCCTCGGCCTCTGCGAATGTATATGGGCGATCGCTGGCGGAGTCGGTCCCATCCTCGGCGGTGTATTTACTCAATTGCTCTCCTGGCGATGGATTTTCTGGGTCAATCTCCCCTTTTCAAGCCTGGCCTTCTTACTCCTGCTTCTCTTCCTTGATGTCCATAACCCGCGTACAAAATTCCAGGATGGTGTGCGAGCCATTGACTGGTACGGAGGCCTCTCGATCTTGGGACTCACTGTAATGCTGCTGCTGGGTCTCAATTTCGGGGGCACGACCTTTCCATGGGGCTCACCTAAGGTGATCTGTCTGATCGTCTTCGGATGTCTGATGTCGGTCGTGTTCGTTTTCAGCGAACGACATCTCGCTAAATATCCGCTAATGCCACTGAGCATTCTGAGACACCGATCGAACGTCTTATGCCTTGTTGTTGGATTCATGCACGGATTCGTAAGCATAGGCAATACCGTCTCATGAGCGCCTGTTCTGACTACATCAGGTCTTCATTGGTGGTGAATATTATCTGCCGCTTTACTTCCAGTCCGTCAATGAGGCCTCGCCGGTGCGCTCTGGTGTCCTGATATTACCCTTCATACTCAGTGAGACAGCAATGGGCATCGCGGTCGGCATTCTGATCCACAGGACAGGCAGATATCTCGAGCTCATGTGGGTCGGGATGTCTCTGATGACCATAGGCTTTGGGCTTTTAATCCACCTGAATGCTACCTCTCCACTCAGTCAGATCGTCGGATTTCAGATCGTTGGCGGCCTAGGTTCAGGGTTGATGTTCCTACCTCCGCTGATCGCAATCCAGGCGCATGTCTCTCAAGAAGATACCGCCACAGCGACAGCCACCCTCGGCTTTGTTCGGATTCTTGGTACATCCATCTCTGTGGTAATCGGAGGGGTCCTCTTCCAGAACGGAATGCAGTTGCGAGCTCCTAGTCTGCGCGCGGCGGGTCTCTCGGCGGATATCGTGGGGCAATTCTCTGGTAGCGAGGCCGCCGCAAACGTGATGAAAATCAGCATGCTCGACGATTACTCCCAAAAGCTTGCCGTCAAGGAAGCTTTCGCATGGAGCCTCAGGAATCCTTGGATCCTCTACACATGCATGGCATTCATCGGTTTGGTCGCAACAGCGTTTGTGGGCAAGCGAGAGCTGAGTAGGGAGCATGTTGAGACGAAGACGGGTATTCCAAAGCCGAACGAGGATGAAGCAGTGCTCCGTCAGTCTTGAAATCCTGATAGGTTTTTCAAGCACGTGGGTTGCCACCTACGAACACGGAGCATCGACGTGCGACATCTTAAACAGTGGCCAAGAGCAGTGCAGTGAAGCAGCGTCTTATCAGTCGATCCTGCATATTCACTGCTACCAATCTTTGTCCGGGAAGCGTCAGGCCAAAAAGCGCAGCATAACCGCTTGCTGCATCCACTGTGATGGATTATGCTATCCTACAAGTCGCCGGCGCGTTCGTATGTGTACGAAAATGGGATTCCAGAGATTGATTGGAGGATGGATTAGCGCAGCTGCGGAACTTTGCATGAGTTATTCAAAATGCAGGAGACAGCAAGGTTCCCAGCCGACGGAGAGAACGATGAACTGCAGGAGCCAGATACTTGTCCAAGCCATATACGCTACCTTCTTCTGAGGTGTAAGTCGAGAGAGAGCTACTCGCGTGCCATAGAGGGTTTTACCTAGTTGAGAAGGCACTTTTGCTGCGGCTTGAGGTACGTCAAGGCAAGCAACGGGACACTTGATTTAATGTGAAAGGTGTAACTTTATGTATACGAACTTATGGAAGGAATGCCACGCTTAGGCTGGTGCCCTAGGGCTAATGTCATGGGAGCCAGATTTTGAACACTTTCACGTGTAGCAAGGCTGCTCCATGAACAGTACAAACGACAACCACGGCAGAGACTTCAGAACAGCAAAGCGCCAAGAAATGCACTTATATACTTTACCAGCAGTCCAGCGGTGGATCGTTTTCATGTCTCCCTAAAGTAGTCGATCCCAATGGCCGTGATCACGAAGCTGGCAGCATCAGCCGTATCACTTCCGTATGAAAGCGGTGCGCAAAGGTACTCTGTTGGCTGGTGTGTCAACTAGGCGGCGTGCCGCGACACTATCGCCCGGGGCGCGGTACTCCTTAAGCTTCGCTGCTGAGTTGTTGGCGACAGCCCGGCCATTTCTCTGGGTCACCACCTAGGATAAGAGCTGGGTCTCGAAGGCTTGACCTTTGCAGTTGGATCAACGACGTGATGTGACGGTCATTTGCTGGGAAAGTCGACTTCTAAAATGTGTTTTCGATCGAGAACGCAGTCTACCTTACGTTCAGCAAGAGGAGAATCGCTTCCCTGCGGGACATGAGAGAGCACTTTATGAAAAGATTCTGGTAGCGACGAACCAGGCCAGAGATGAAATTCTGCCTTGGCGTCTTGGCACGCTTGGCATTCGCACATTGTGTATCCCGATACTCCGTAGTCCCTTCCTTCGCGAAGGACATCTTTCAAGTGGAATGACAAGGTCCGCAATGAACAAGTCTGAATCATCATCCGTTGCAACCGCGCGAACTTACTACAACTCTTCGCCAGCAGACAAATTCTACTTCGCAATATGGGGCGGCAACGACATCCACATCGGCCTCTACGACTCACCTACCGACAGCATCGCCGAGGCCTCCCAAAGGACCATCAAACGCATGGCAGAGACTGTCCAAAATATCAGCTCCAGTACTCGCGTTCTTGATCTTGGAGCTGGTTATGGCGGCGCTGCTCGTTGGCTGGCTCACAGATACGGCTGCAAGGTCACCTGCCTCAACCTTTCCGAGGTGCAGAACGAACGCAATCGGCTTGTGACCAGCGAAGAACGGCTGGATCACCTCATCGATGTCGTCGATGGAGATTTCGAACATCTACCGTTTGAGGATGGTTTATTTGACTTGATTTGGTCACAGGATAGCTTCCTGCACTCGAGTAATCGGGATGCTGTAGCGAGCGAGATATCGCGAGTCCTTGTTCCAGAGGAAGGGGACGTAGTCTTCACAGATCCCATGGCTGCGGCGAATGCTAGTGAGGAGAAGCTTGGGCCAATCAAGCAGCGGTTATCCATCGATACTTTTGGCTCGCAGGCGTTCTATGAGCAAGAGTTCAGCAGGCATGGCTTTCAAGTAGTGTCTTTCGAAGGACACCGAGACCAGCTCACACTACACTATAGCAGGGTTCTAAAAGCAATCGAGAGTCAGAAAGAGGCGCTGGCAGAGGACGTCCCGGCTGATGATATTGAGCATATCAAAGCTGGGCTAAGGAATTGGATCGTTGGCGGTCAGGAGGAACAGCTGGACTGGGGGATATATCACTTTCGCAGATAAAACGTCGTGCTCAATGTACAGCAGGATTGGGATCGAGCGTACGGAATCTTCCATGTGTACTTAGTGATGATCGGCAAGTATGACTTTGCAGACTGCCATGAGACGAACCTGTCTTGGGGAGATGTGCAATGGCAGCGGACCATCTTATATCAGGCATTCCAACGCCCTTAAGATCAACAGCGCGGCTAAGGGGCTGGTATTGGCCCTTTCTACGCAGATCAACGATGCCAAAGAAGATTGGGTATGTAAGGCTGCAGTGCAACGAAGCATGGAGATGATCATTGAACGTTGCGTCAAGACACGGCAGACGTCGTACTCAACTTATCTCAAGGGTCAACATGCCTTGAGAAGGTAAGTGCGACGAAATGGACTGGAACAGGCGGCAGCTAAGTATGCCCGCTCATGCGGTCTTCACTGGTCTTTTTCATTTTATACTGACGCATGCCATTTGTCGTCGGTTGATCTCGCTCGAGATCTTGCGTTCTCCGCTTGACTTTGGAGTCCTCTCTACGTATTTCTTTCTCCATATCTTCCCGCTCCTGATTGTACTTGTGGTCCTTTTCCTGCCCTAGCTCTTGAAGAGGCAACAGAACTGCACGATCAGTGGCCGTCGGTAGACCTCTGTGACATTTATGGATCATGATGACGTCTCGGATCAGCTTGCTCATGGTGTGCCACGCACCGCAAAGTGGGTAATTTCTGTAATATGGTCTTGTGCTGAGCATGAAAGCGGAGACAGTGTCAAAGAGTATGGCGAAGACGTCAAACTCAGGAGCTAACTCGGCAAGCTGTCCCTTTCGACCATAAATCATCAGCCGAAAGGTATTGAACAACCGCCAGGCGTCGGAGGCCAGCTGTCCCTGAATATGCGTTCACAATTGCTGGTCGATATTCCCCATTATATTATGAGTAATTGGGCGTCACTTTAGATTCAACAGATTTGGTCCAATACCGAATCCAATTGAGACAAGCATCGTCGCCAGCATAGATCAAGATCAGCACCGCTGCCTAAACATCTTACTACTTCGGGTGGATATCTAATCCACCAGGCACGAGATCTCCTGGTTGCAGGATCCGAGTCTTGCTGCGAAATCACCTGTGTAGCTACACGGCACCAAGATGACTATTGGCAAAGCAAGCAAGAATACAATGCATGCGGCCAAAAGCCTCATGAGATGCCTCCACCATGCTTTTCCCATTCCCTCCCCGTCGGGTAGTGGAGACGCCCCTCAGCACAGTCTGTAGGACAAAGATGACGAACGGAACATATTCTTTCTGCTTTTGAGTCCAGACGATTTTGAAAAACAAACAACGACAGTCTGCGGCCTGGCCTGAGGTGCCAAAATTGGAGCCCAAACCACGGATTACACCAATTGTTAATCAATATGGAGAACCTTTGTGAGGTTGGCCCGACTCATTCGTGCGAGACAACTTGGACGGCTTGCGCTCATTGCTTGCTCTTCCTTTGCCTCAACGTAGACTTAGGTGTCTCCTATCTGTTATTTTCAAATACAACCTGTTTCTCCTCGCTCCAGGTCGATATCGTTGACCAATTCCTCGCCATTGACAGTCATTGAGCTGACATGGAATGCGCCAAAGGTAGAATTACAAGTACACGCGCTTGATAGAGGAAAGAGTAAACGAAGCAAGCAGCGGAGCCACCAAACAGATGACGTTGTGCTTCCGGATTACCTTCCAACTCCTCACGCGAGTACTACACCATACCCTAGACATTATCCTGAATATTAAAGTACCTCTTCGTCTGGGTACCTTATGAAGATACACGTACCTGACCTTAGCGTGAACATGTCGCCACGATCCGATAAAGTAATTGTCACTCTTGCCACCACTTTTAGGACCCTGTAGATCTCATGACGTCAGTCTTGACCTCAGCCGCGTCCTTTGCCGATCGAGAGAGATGGAAAGGTAAGCTGACCAACTCCATACGGCTAGGCTGGTATCACCTAGCTGGAGCTCGGCATCTCCCGTCGTTCATAACGCTCGCCTCTCTCATCGACTCGTAAATTTTCTTCCATCACCTTGCTGGTTATTAGACCAGCTCTTCGAAGGTGCATCTCTCCTTCGTCATGGACGACACCATGTTTGTTGGTGCTCAACAGACAGAACCCAGCACAATTCTTCTGTTGTAACCAAGCTCAATGGCATAATGGAACCTCCCGCCACCAGAAGAATCGTCACAGCCTCTGCTTGCGAGAGATGTCGGGCAAGAAAGTCAAAGGTACAGTAGTCTTCGCTGGAGCTGTTCGAAACATCGGAATTGATACGGTCTGCTTTCAGTGCGACGGCAACCGTCCGTCTTGTCAATCATGCGCAAGCCACGACTACCGATGCATTTACGTTGCTGCACAAGGTCAGACTCGGATACAAGCATTGAGATCTGATAATGAATCGTTGCGGGGCCGCTTGGAGTCCATGGTCAGTTTATTCTGAGATTCGGTGGATTCAGCTCGGGATCTTAACCAGTCCTTGAGAAGCCACCTTACTGACATCTGTCGCTGACCATGGACTGAGTGAGCAGGAAAAGGAGAAGAACCAATCAGAGGGTACCGGCTCGGGTCGTACTGATCAAGGTGAGCTACCGCCTAGCGATTCGTCTTAGGGGGGGTTTGAGCTTCCTTGTTTCGCTGCTCGTCCAAATCCCCACACCCCCTGTCCGCTCAGGGTGCTAAGTTAGATGTGTTGTAGGCGGGGAAAACGAGTATGTAGATCACTCAGATGTTTCCCATCCAAAAACCGAAGGTGGCACCAGCAGGACGAAGTCTGTCGGCTCCAACTCCACTTTTCTGGCGGGACCACTGTTCAGCTCAGAACAGATTGCAAGTCGTACGTTGACACTACAAATAGAGTCTTCTCAGACTACTGACAAATCTTCAGTATTCGATTACATCCATAGCCAACAGTCCAATTTCGAAAAAGCAGCCGACACTCTGCTGAAAGTCTCCGGGCTCGTGTTCCGCGTATACAGCCCGGAGCAACAGCGGGACATCCTACAACACGTGTATCATGATTCGGAAAGGACATCCTCCAAGGCTGCTATATGTGAACTCTGCTCTCTCGCTGCCGTGGGGACTCAATTCTCCGGAGGTGAGATACCTCCTGACAATGGAGACATAATGTATTCCATGGCAAAACAATTCCTCGACGATGTCATCGCTGTTAGTCCACTGCGAGCCTTGAAAGTCGTGACCTTGCTGGCTGTTTACAATATGTTAAACCATGCCACGGTTTCGTTGGCCTACATAGGTAAGTCTCGCTTCAGACAACCTGTGTCACAACTAACCTTTTGGAACGGGCAGACCTTGGTCTGAGTTTAGCCCGTCGTGAGCGATTGCACCAAACTCGGCGACCATCACACATTGACATCACGGTCTGGGCCGATCACAAGAGGGTGTGGAGGACGCTGGTGACCCAGAAATGGTTCGAGCTTGGCCCACCCCTGATGCCGAAATCTAACGATCCACAGCTGGCTGGATGCGACCTTGGGCTACGTTTCGGCATGTCAAGTACCTTCAAGCGTCGTCGAAGTATGTATTCGAGACTAACGTTCGTCTACAAACTAACGTTATCTACGTAGGTATCGGAAGATGATGTCACCGTCGATCTTGAAGATTTCATCCAGGCGCGCATTGCAGATATCACCATTCTGAAAGCCAAAATGGTACGAGAATTGTACATGTGCACTGATCTCCAACCAAGCGCTATCAGCGCAGCACGGCTGGACCTGCGCAAATGGCACGATGAACTGCCTCGTCATATGCAGATCTCCAAACTTCTAGACACCGATCTCCCTCCCAAAACGCGATTTTCGTTATACTTTGCCCATTTGTTTTATCTGTCGGCGATGATGCTTCTCTTGCGCAGCATACTATCTCGTTGTGAGGGTCCTGAAGAGGCTGCCTCAACGCTGAATGGTCACGTCTCCCGTGAAGTATTTGAAGCCGTGAGCGAAGGAATTGGTGCCGCAAGAATCGCTGCCCGCATTTTGACCCAGCTGCTTGCCGAAGGGGCCGTTTTCCAGCGGTGTTGGCACTCAATGTACGTTGCTGCAGACTACTCTCAATGTAAGAGCATTAACCGTTGTTGTAGCTTTACAGCCTACAGTTCATGCGCTCTGATACTGTTCGATATATCACAGAAGCTCCCGCGGGGCCTAAGTCGAGAAAAGTACCAGGAGGATCTCACCTATGCTCGGCAGTGTCTCGACGTTCTCTCCCATTGTGCCAAAGGGGACCAAATCGCCCGGAGATTTCGTGACTCAGTGCAGGGACTCTTCCGCGTTTTCCATGCAATTGTTGGAAAAGAAAACGACCCGATTACAATCGACAATGATGGTTACGTACAGCGTTCGTCCCGAGAGGGCTTCGAGCGATCAACGGCCTTCGAGGTGGCGCGCTCCGAGCTGTTTGCAATCATCCATGAACCCTTCGGCAGAATGCCAGATCTAAAGTCCCGGCCGGGTTCCAATGATGCGCTGCAGTCAGAAACGCCCATGAGCGCAGAGGAAATCGCACTAGGTGTGCACATGGAATGGATGACCGAGCTCCATCTCACAGACAGGCCGCAGACTGATGCAAGCCATGAACCACTTAGGCAGGCCTCGGACGTGTTTGCGAGTCTGCACTCGGAACATTTCATAGTTGACGGGGAACCGTCGGGTTGGACCCCTTTAACGACGTATGCGGAACAAGCCGGTGCCTCTTCGGCTCAGGCTTGGGCTTTCTAAGAAGTCTGGGGTATTGTATCATGCAGTCACTGGTTTACACAGCACAGTTGATTCCGAGGCGTTTGGTGTCGGTAGCAAAAGCTCTCTACGGGCTGCTCAAGCAGCAAAGTCGGGAAAAAAGGATCGCTGGACGAAAAGTGGTGCTGGAGGGTGGTACATTACATGATGGAGCAGGGGAGCTGTATGACCTTAATCTGGCCGAGCTACGAACAGGACGTGCATAGGCTTGTAACTTGAGTTTGCTGTTCTCTTCGATTTACTGACACGAACAAATGCGCTTTAACCACTCAACGAGCCTCTGACCTAGTGTGAATTCTCTCAACATTCTGCTTCCTCTTCCTCCTCTTCCTCCTCTTCTTCCTCTTCTTCCCTCTTCCTCTTCTTCCCTCTTCCTCTTCTTTCCTCTTCCGCTGCCCAGCGGATGGATTATATAGACTACGCACTGTTCAACCTTTCACATCTCAACGTAACCACATCTTTCTATCCTTTCCATACTCAAAGACCGGTCCATCCACCCGAATCCCTCCGTAGCCTTCCCTTCTACCCTTTGCCGCTTTCATTGGTCGACTCCTCAGGCGGACCGCCCTAATTTATTAGCATCTGGGTCTCGGTGAGTGCTCCCTCCTGGTTTTCTTCCATGATACGTTAGGCGACATAGTGGTGGTCGTCGCGATGGTCTTACGCCACCCACCAAACCCTGGACGGCACATTGAGGCTACGCGATGGAAATGGCAGCAGCGTGATGTCAGGGAGGTGGGAGGAGTGGTGGGTGATGCTGTGGTGTCCGGGGCGATGGAAAGGCCATCGAGATTATGGTTGTGCACGATGTATGCATTCGAATTTAAAAGAGTATGCAATGCAGGACTATCTTGCGATTTGACGGCGTCCACCTATCTTAGTCCATGACCCACTTCAGCAACACTACAAATATACCCAATACCAAAGAATTCATACTCTTTAGTATCCACTAAAAACCGCATGGTCTTGATCTCCACAACTGACAGAATCCCTCTCCGCAGCGCACGACTCCCTGTCTCAAACCCCTCAATACAACAACGACGGCATAGCGCCCCTATCGTGAATCGACGCTCTAACCACCAATTCACAATCCAGCAACCTAAGAAAATTGAAACAGGGCATTGATATCCATAACTAGCGACAACCCCTTTCCCGTACCGCATAAGTAAGCATCTCAAACACAAACCTCCGTCTCAGCACCTCCATACAGCAACAGCAGTAGCAGCAGCAGCAGTAACAGGGCACGACAGTCATTTCCTACACTGCCACTTAGGCTAAGCACCGATTCATAAAATCAGCATTCTTAAAACCTAGCGCACTGGTATGGTCTGTCCAAAATACAAGAAAAGGCGCCAATGCTGAGAAATCCCACAGCGGAAAACCCGCCTCCCAGTACGAAAACCAGAGGTCGATCCCGCGTCGATTACCCATCGGTCGGGGCGCAGAGGATTGATGAGTTTGCTATCGCGCGAGAAGGGGCACGAACGGCTACACTATGAATCCTGAGATTAACAGCGCTGATGGAGGGCGTTTGGGCGATGCTTGGAAAGCGCTGTGCTCGAGTGAGTCCTGCTGGCGGTGCGTCAAGTGATGATAAGCGTAACGGGGCTTTATAGTATCAGGGGCGGTACCTGGCATGGATTATAGTACCAGCGTGGCGCGAAAAACGGACGTGGTACTGATGACAGTACCAAGGAATTGCATCGTCACGGCGTGAGTTGGGGGGGGAGGGCTAGTGCTTGGAGATGCAGAAGGGGGTTGGTTGGGCTCGGTTTCATGAGCGTAGTGCTGGCGACTTATGAAGAACGAATTATTGGGGTTTGAGGTGGTGAATGCGTAGCTTATACGTCTCCCATGATCTGGATGGTTGGTGTGATTGAAAATGGTTCCTCCGGTTGGTGCTTGGATGCTACTTATGCGGAGTTGGATAGTTAACATGAGTTTCGAGGTAAGTCAGATATAAGCGATGGTATGCTCGAGAATCTGCGCTGTCTGGGTTGACTCGTATATTCTTAGTTGAGTATCGAACTGAATCTGCAACGCAATGCACTTTGGAAAAATCGATGGCCGGTGTATGGCCTCTCCAAATCAAGATGTGCGTATCTGGAGAGCAAGTGTTGGATGATTCAGGTAATATTGATCAGCCGGGTATGCGGCTATCTTGCGCTATGGAAAAGGTACCCGTAGCTATGGAGGCGGAACAAATCAGCGTGTCAAGATAATGAGTTGTGTCCTCCGCTGGTCTTGACCCTCCTTTTCAATAAAGCGAGCATTGATTCCGTTCGGCAATGAAGTTTGTGGCTGTTTCGAGAGGCGGCGGATGAGAATGAAGGAGAGAGCCTGTTGAAGTGCTATGTCAATAAGGTATTCCTCGCTACAGTATCTCTTTTATAGGGCGTGGTCATTCAGTGGGAGGCATGGTAAAGGGAGACTCACAGGTTGATGCATCTGCCATGGTGTTTTATCCTGGACCATTGATGGTACTCGTACCTTCTATCCTATCATCGGACCGACTTGCTGCAGCAGGATTTCCAGATTTCGTACTGCTGTAATGGATCTCACACATTGTACGATGACCGTATTGCCGTACTGACTTTGTAATCTCACAGTAGATGTAGCAGTCAAACCAAATCACAAGCCGAAAGCTGGAAGAATAGACTTAGGAGCCCTGAGCACGACGGTAAGACGCGCCCAAAGGAGACAGACAGCGCTCCATAAGAATATCCAGAAGCCAAACTGGTTTTTGTTCCCCCAAGCAACACTAGTCAAGCTGGTGACTCGAGCGTAATCCAGGCATTGCTGCTCCCATTGCTCAAACGTCATCTCCCCTTTCATGGCCTTCTCCAGGAAAAGTGCGTTGAGTGCGGCTTGGTTGGTGCTCGAGCCAACGTGGGGTCGGAACGTAGAAAGCGCATCCCCCACGATCAGGAGTTTACCGCCAAACTGGCAAGGTCGCATGATATCCACATCGGTGATTGCTTGAATGAAGGGTTGCTTGGTCTTTGCGATTAGCTCTGCAAATGGCGCGGGCAGGATCCGTTGGGCGTATGCTTTCTGGGCAGACCAGGGGTCTTCTCGCACTTTGCCAATAGGGACCGTGATACGATGATGATGGCCTTCGTTGTCGGTCATAACTTTGGCGAACTCTGGTGATCCTTCCATATAGTTGCAGTACCAGACCCAGTTTAGGAGCCGCTCCTCGGCTTCGACCGTTCCGTTCTTGCCAGGGATCGTGTATCTGAAAGAGACTCAGTACGATCAATCATATCAAATTCTGCCCCGACTTACAATAGTATTGTGGCTCCTTTGTGCACGAAGTAAGTTAAATTTTGATTGAAGACTTTTTTCGCGCTCTCCGAAACGTCGCGCTCAAGGACCGTACCCCTCCATGCTACGTAGCCGACATACTTGCGGCTCGTCCCTGGTGACAGCATTTTGCGGATGGTTGAGCTTGGCCCATCTGCAGCTATGACAAGATCGGCTTGTAGGCTTCCCGTTTGGCCATTGAGCTCTTCGAATCTCACAGTGACGACCTCGTCGTTACACTGAAGACCTGTCGCTATAATGCCATGCTCATATCTCACTTGCCCGTCGCGTTCCCCACGCAAATCTCCCGTCTGAGGTACGTATTCGCTTGCCAAACCGTCGAAGTTGGCCCTTAGCCGGTAGTACAAGGTATTCCAGCTTGTCATGCTCAACGGGACCTTCCATATCTTGACAATGTTTCCGGCCCGATCCAGGAATTGAATCTGCGCGCTAGGGACAAAGTTTGGCTGCTTGGAGAGGTCATGCTTGCTAAGGAATTCCAGCACTTTCTCCATGGCGCTTACGCCTGCTCCTTGATCATGGAGGAGATCCGATGGGCTACGCTCGAGGATTCGGACATTGTGACCGAGTCGTTTGAGGACCACTCCGTGCATGAGCCCTGCAATGGAACCGCCGACCTGCAGCACAAGCATGCGGTCAGCCAGAAAGTCGCCTGAAAGGGGTTGGCGAAGTACTGACTATGATGACCTCCAGTGGCCGCTTGTTGATGCTTGTATCCATCATGTCCAGACACGCCAGGAGTGGACCTTCGCGCAGGTATGCGGTTTCGTGGAACCAACACTAAGTTGATGCGGCAGAGGATATCACCGTTGGAGGTGGGTGGACGACGGCAGGCAATATGTACTGGCGTTCGAACGCGGAAGAGGATTGTTTGTGATGTTGACGTGAGTGACAAAGGAAGAGTATGAGTCGGCGCAGCAGCCCGGGAGGATCCCCGAGCTGCTAGACAGCTGGACCCACTTCATGCGGCGCGTTATAAGTTGGTGACACCGACGGTACTCGTAATTCCTCGTCGTGCAGTCCCAAGCGGTCCTACCTTCCCGTCCTTCGGAGTTCCCGGTCGATACAGGCTAGAGTCGATCAGCCGTCATCTCAATCGAGTGTTTCGAATGTGGTTGAAGCTTCGAATCTACGAGCCGTTCCGACTCCCTCACGCGTGCGCTTCTAGTCGCATCGCTCTTGCTTGAACGCTATGCTCCATCTTATCATGGACCCCTCGAAAGAGGTCCAATAGACCAATTGGACGAGCCTGCATCCCTCGTCCGACGCTGCAGCCGCGATGCACGGCAGCGTCATGCAGCTACTTGATACCGCAGATCATGCAGTGGGCATGTTTGGTAGGTGGGGTGGATGTTCTGCACAATGTCGGAAGGAGCAGCACGCATGAAATGAATTACGTGTTTCCTGCATTTCATCTTCCGATTGCGAGCCTGGTGATGAGCAAGCTAGAGCTGGGATCCGTGCTTCAGCGCAGGCCGCGAGAGTCTGCAGGTCGCAAACAATGGCTTCGGTCAAAGATAGTGTGTTTCCGCTACAAATAGCATACACATGCCCTGCATGGATCCCTTCCCGTGGGGAGCATCCTTCTCTCTTTTGTTTCCGTCCTGTTCGTCAAATACTGCAAAGGTTCACTGCAACATAACGGTACCGTCGCCATGGCTAGTGCCTTCAGTCCCGAAGAGGTCACCAGAGAAAAGGCCCACTGGAACGATGACAAGTCGCCCACCGTCGTCGCGGGCAGCATCATCCTCATCGTGACTGCAACTCTTGCCGTAACCTTGCGACTCATATCTCGAAAGTTCAGAAGACTCGCGCTGGGCGCTGATGACTATATGATCGTTCTAGCGCTGGTGTTTGCTTACGGAATGTTCATCTCCATACTGTTCTGTAAGCTTCAAAACCTCTCTGCTATAAAAAGAGCATTAGAGACTCTCCCCTCCGCTGCGATCCATCCTGACAATCAAATCGACAGGCGCACATTATGGCTTCGGCAAGCATATCGTCCGCGTCGGCCCTGCCGATGCCATTCGCGCCGGCAAAGCCCTCTACGTCCTCGAGGCCATCTACCCTTTCTGCACAGGCAGCACCAAGCTCAGCATCCTACTACTCTACCGCCGCATCTTCACCACCAACAACCCCTACTTCAAATACGCCCTCTACGCCGTCGCCAGCATCCTCGTGGGCTGGGCTATCGCCGGCTTTTTCACCACCGTCTTCCAATGCTGGCCTGTGCATACCATTTGGGATCACTCTGGGGACGAATGCATTGACCTTGTGCCCGCGCTGGTCGGTTTAGCCACCATCAACACTTTGCTGAACGGTGCTGTCCTGATTCTGCCGCTGCCGATGCTCTGGAACCTTCGAATCTCGCTACAGCAGAAGATCGGCGTCTGTGGCATCTTCATTCTCGGCAGCGCGTGAGTCTGGCTCTGTAATCGTTCAAAAGCAGCAACTGATGATAGGTACAACAGAGACGTGGTATCAAGCATCCTCCGCACATACATGACCTCCCAACTCAAAATCACCGACGTAGACCTCACCTGTAAGCCCCCCTTCCCTTCCCCTCCCCTCCCACTTCTTTAACCAACAGACCTCTAACCCACTCCCCACCCAGGGCTCGAAACCACCGCCGTAACCCTCGCCTTCGTCGAGCCCTGCGTCGGCATCATCTGCGCCTGCCTGCCCGTCATGCGCACCCTCTTCACCACCCTTCTCCAGCCCCTGACCTCCTTCTTCAGCAGTCACGCGCGGAAAGCGAGCGAGCGAACGGCTTCGTCGGGCCGGACGGTGGTGGCGCATGGGAGTGGGAGCCAGGAGGATGTGTATCCGCTCAAGGGGATGGGGGGTGGTGGTGGTGGTGGGCGGGGGTATGGAGGCGGGGTGGGTAGTGATCGAAGGGAGAGGGGGGATGGGGATGAGGAGAGGGGAGAGGGTGGAAATCATCTTGCGGAGAGGGAAGAAGCTGAGGCGGAAGCAGAGGAGAGGGGCGGAGAGGTAATTGGAGGAAGGTGGGATGAGGGGGTGTATTCTACCCGATAATTATAATAATGAGCTTATTCGAATTTTCAGAGGCCGGGCTTGATATTCCAAGTATGCCTCCATCCCAGCGCCTTTTTTCTTTAGGATTTTGCTTCCCCACACATGCCATTAAAGTGTGCCTTTCCTCTCCCAGCGGCCTTTTTTTCTTTCGGAAACTGCTTTCGCACACGTGCCACCAAGTATCCACGACCACATACCACTAAGCCTCGTTTCCAGATGCTCATACTTTTGATGAATATCGTTCGCCTATGCCTTCTCCAGCAGAGTCATATTCTCGCCCCACGAACAGTTCAGGCTCCATTGGTGATAATGAGCGCTGAAGGCCGAGATGATTGTAGTAGCCGCTGATACTCGTACCGGCGACAAGGCGAATGTCTGTTCTGTAATTCGCTGGATTGGCAGGGGTGCAATGTTGGGCTTCGAGACGCAGAGAAATATGAGGAGAGAGGGCGAACGAGATTCTGCATGCCATTGCAGAACTCCTATTTTTTGAGATTTACACGTCAAACTGGACGATGCTTCCTCGACGAGACTGGCCAGCTTGGTGGTCCACTGCTTTCTTGACTTCTCCTCCCGTGGATGACCGTTCATCGGTTCGTGAGACTGCCTGCGCTCAAGTTTTTGGGGCAGAAGTTGTATCGTGACTGTCTCCTCCCATTTACGTGATATTAGGACTTCTTGGGAAGTAGAACTCGTCATGGTCGCATTCTGTGGTGCGAAGTGTGTGATAGTGGTATAGGGGCGATGTTCGCGAATTGAGGATCCAGCATGGTGAATGTGGAAGTGGGCTAAGTATATATATCTGTCTATATCTATACAAAGGCAGCGAAGAGCAAAAGGGTCACCCCCCTCTCGAGCCGTAGCCCGGTCTACAATCCGAACAAAACGCTATGCTATTATGCCCGTCCAGATTGCGCTTTCCAAGAAACATAAAACGCCGAGTAGCTATGCATGACAAACACATTAGATGGATCATCACGGCCCCGCCGCAACGCCGATACCGGTCACTATCCACATGGCATGAAAGGAGGATTCATCTGAAACGGGCACGAGCCATTCTTGAACGGGGACGGACAGACTGTGTATTCCAATGCAGCAGCACATCCCTGGTACAGTGGCAACTGCGATATGCAGGAAATGTCCAGCGTGCCGTTGAATGTAAACTGGATATCAGTCGTCCCCGCTTTGCCCTTGGCGGTGCAGTTGAACGCACCGTCGAAGAGCACGTTCAGCGGCGCCCACTGGTTGTTAACGAGATCCTGGGCGAGCTGGTTCGGCGTGCGGTCAGCAAAGCCCGAGCCGCCGTGCAAGAGCATGTACAACCGGCCAGTATCCGGGCTCAAGTACATTGCATTGTCGATACTGTCCACGCAGATGTTGTTGTCATTAAAGACGCAGTTTTTGAACCTGTCATCAGTTCGGAGATATGGGCCAACGAAAGCATCCGCCCACCAGCCGTTTCCCCCCATGGCCATCGAGGACAGGTAGGTTTTGAGGGCAATGTCTAGGCCGACGGTCTCGTTGGGAATGGAGAAGGAAGTCATGCCGGAGTATTTGCCGCTCTGGGCGAACTGCACGAAAGTGGGTAAGTCACTCATCAGCAATGTGACGGCGTTGTTGATCATGTGGCTGAGTGTGTCAACCGTTGTCCCTAGATCGGTGCTGAGTTGTCCTATCTGAACGGTCTTGGAGTCGTCGGTGCCGGACGGGTAGAGTGCTTTGGCCAATCCGGGGGTTTGTTGCATGCTGATGATGAATGCTTGCGCAGCATACTTGACCTCATTCGTCCAGGTTGCATCGAGGATACCAACTGCCAAAGTGGGCGCTCCTAGAAAAGCAAGTCCGAAGGATAATGCAGTCAGTATGTCAAACAATGGAATCCCTGGATCTTTTGGCTTTGGAGGATCCAGCTCGTTGACAATTGCACTTATTGCCAGCGATGCTGGGCCAGTCGCATACTGCAAGGCCGTGAAATACGTTGAAAAGAATTGATTCACGACTAGCTCGTCCGTCAGCAACCATTCGATCAGTCACAGTCAACAAGTATTTACCGTAGATATTTTTCATTACATAACGAACTTTGGGTGCGATGGACGGGTCAACGGCGAGCGTCGGATCGTACGTGCACGAGCCAGAATTGATGGTGGAACATTCAGTCCCCGCATAGCCGTGTGCGAGATGGAGGTAGCACGTTGACCACGTTTGATCTGGCTTGCAACAATTCGATCCATCCGACTTCGAGCCGTCGTTCGTCGTGCTGCACTTTCGTGTCGTCGCAAACCACCCGGTATCCGGATTCAGCAAGTAATCGCTGAGGCCCAACTGTGCCCAGCAGTATTCTGAAAAGTCCGCCGCGGGATCAGTACAGTTGTAAAGTTGTCGTTCGTCAAGTGATCTGGACGAAGAGGCATGCCGAAACATGTCTAGGAAACCGTGGATCGGAGAGGCGACGACGATGGACAGTACACCACATGTCGCAGCGATAGCATAGAGAGTAGGGAGTAGCCGCATTTGATTGATGGTTATGGAGGAGTAAGGACGAGGGAGATGATGGCAATGAGAAGGTGATTCTTTCGCGGCGACAACATGGAGGTACCTACGGTGCGACCGCGGGTGGGAGTAGACCTACGAGGGGAGGTCGAATATAAGAAGCGGACTAAGAGATGGAGGAAAGCAACCCACGATCGGGAATGATCATTGGGCGGCCGTGAAGGGGTTGAAACAGAACTGCCACCAAAAAGTACCTATCAGATGGACGATCGATTTACCTGCTTGCCTTCCTCTGCCTTGGGAGCCTCCAATTAAAAAGGGTCACGTAGAGATCGGTGACATGGATGGTAAAGGCGGAGCTCGTCGCGCATATGGGGGGACGGGTCTCAAGAAAAGCTGATGAATGGATGGTATAAATAAAGGCGGAAACAATTGGACGTCACCTCGGGGAGGGAATACGTTGTAGAAGCCAGATTGTTACCGTGAATTAGTGCTGTGTCGGGCAACGAGCCGCCATCGGGCGTTTGGCGCGCCTATAGCGACTTCCAACTTCAAGCAATCCCAAGCGTCCCTCTCATCTGGGGCAACTGTGGGGGTCCCGCTTTTCACCACTCATATGACAAACTCAGGCCCTCCGCCCTCATGAGCCCAGTAGGAGGCGAAACATGACTCAGTTGGCTTACCATGGACCGCTCGATAATGGCTAGGTCATAGTAGTGTCGTACTGCCACTTTTGGATGAAGCGGCTCACGGTTCATCTCGGCGACCGGAACACTGTAGGACCACTGCAAGCATGAGGATCATCACCGTCCGTCCGTTTGATGCCGTCTGACCAAAGCAAAAGTATATCAACGGTTCGACTGAAGCTTTGAGTCGCATACGGCAGAACAGGTGAATACGAGAAGGCTAGTGGAATGCCTATGCGCTAGCCGGCAAGGCGAAGGGACGGGAGTTATTGATGAGTACAACATCCCTCACGCGCTTCGAAACGCAACATCGGAGCCCCGTACGATAGCAGCATACATCAGCGTGATTGCTATCGAGAACTCTCGACGATTACCGCTCTCACCTGTTCCACCAGATACCTTAGCTAAATTTGGCCGTGGAATAGCTCCCAAATGCATCATAGTTGTAACGGGTTGCTCATTTCGTAATTTTCGAGTACGACTGCACATCCTCTGGTTGCAAGGCTGTGGTGCAAAAAGAGGGAATGTAGCTAGCTGTTGTCATGTAGAGTGTGTCCCGGTTCTAGGACGCGATGGCATAGTCTGGCTGTTTAAAGGATTATCCTCCTGATGCTGTCGACCAAGGGTGCAGAATTTGATGTAGAGATCGATAGTACATTGGCTAATCGGTCGAAAATAGCGGTGTAAGAACTCGGGAGGGTGCCTGATACGATGCCAAAAGGCCTTCTGTGGGGGCTATGATGTTCTCGGAACTGATCCGAAACAACCTCATTTCATGCGGATTTCAAGGAAGCTGTGAGACAGCAGAGCGTTTGCACGGCCACATGCATCTCTTGCCAAGCTTTACCGGTAATGCGCTAGCGTTAGGCCCAATATCAATGGCTGGTACTGCTTCAAACTTTGTAGAAACAGAATGCGTGATAGAAGCCTATGGTCCAGATTGTTAGTCATTCTTGTCGCGGTTGCGTGGAAGGGACTTACTAGCAGCCTCCATTTCTTCGTCGCTGACCAGTAATGACCCCCTACCCTGGCCGCGAACCCCCATCCGCTCACTCAGCGGTCCATAGACGTCGTGTCCTTTCTCTTCTTGCCACACTTGCGCGAAAGGTTTGCGGTATTGCTGTTCCAGGTTGTAGCTCTCTGCCAGTCTGGGATAGAACGTGTTAGTGTAATGCCATCGAGCCACGGCCTCTGGGCGCTTACGCTCGAAACGCTTCCCAGGGCACCACGTATTCCGGAACCTCTTCCACGGCTTCCTCCATGAAGTAGTTGTACTTCCATCCGTATGGAGGCCTGAAGACACCATCCTCGGGCGTTGTGCCAGGGAACCGTACTCTGTAGATGCTATTGCCCCACTCTGCGATTTCGTCGTCCTTTATCTTGCTGTTTTCCCCGTCCTGAGCTGCGGTACAAGACCCGTCCTCTTGGCCTTCAGCTTCTCGCGCGGCTTCCTCTGAAGATGGTGATCTGCCTTCGTGATTAGGCTGCTTTTTGCCGTTAGTTTTGTCAACGGGACCTGTGGCATCGGGTGGAGATTTGACTTTATTCAGTGGAGAGGCCTTCATAGCTTCGTTCTTGTCGTTACCCTTGTTTGCAGAAGATGTATGCTTCATTGGACCCTGCTTATGGAAAGCCTCGATCCGCGATCGTATAATGTCGGAATTGGGAATAACGCCCAAGAATCTCCCACCCTTCTTTAGGCTACCAGCGACGTTCGCCAGCATGCCCTTGGCCTTCGATTCGTTCTCGAAGGCGTAATGCATGCAAAACATCATAGATACGACATCAAAGCCTCCACCGCCCCATCGGGAGCCCCCATCTTCGGCAAACCCTATATTTTGTATCATGGGTATCTTACCGATGGACTGTCCAAAAGCGTCTTGCACAATGAACTCCGCATCAAATGCTCGCTGTGGTCTGCCTCCTCGATAACCTCCGCGACCTCCACGGCCACCCCGGCCGCCCCTTGACATTTCGTTGTACCTATCCCGCGCCTGATCAATCGAAACTTCTGCAGGGTCAATCCCGATATATATGTCGAGCGGATGCGGCGCTGATTGCCATTTACCAAGATCCCCGCCCTTTCCACAGCCAAGATCCAAGACCCTTATGGGGGGCGCCAGATCGCTGTCAGGGGGCGAGAATCGATGTATCAGCGTACTCTTGACCCAATTGTTGAACTTCCGTAGACCCTTGATTCGACTTTCCGTGCTTCGCCAGTCCCTTCCACGCTGGGGTACAGCGTTGTAATGTTGTCGAACCGCATCATGCACACCTCTTGTCGTAGCGGCCTTTAGAGCCTCCTCTTCCCTTTGCTTTTGCCTAGCTAGAACAGCCTCTCTATCCTCCTTTGAAATGCGAGCTGCAGCTCCGGGACGTTTGCGAGGTCTGGATGGCTCTGGGTCTTCGTCGTTTGCGGGACGCTTCGGCGGACGTTGCGTATCTGAAGCCATAATGTGAGGCTTATCTGACTGGAGAGTCTTATCATCTGCTGGGAGTTTTGATTCCTTCTGAGGGCTTTCAGGGGTTAGACCGGAGCTGTGATGGACAGCACTGTCAGCCGGTTTGGGATTGGTCGGTTCTGGCGGAATGCTCTTCCCATTTACTGGTCGCTTCCTTGGCCGAATGGCTGTAATGTCATCATCATGCTCCTCCTCCAAAGACCGCTTGCTGCCCGCCGAAGGCATGGTGCAAGATGCTATTGTGCCTCAGATTGTCGACAGCTGTCAACTCAACAGCTGACACTCTAGGTTAGATTGTCCTTTCTTCGGGCTGCCAAATCGCTATTTCAACCATTCAAGAAGTATTGCTGCAACACCTTCGAACAATTTCCTGTTCTGCTGTAGTATGGTGATTCTTGGTCTTCAGTGTTTGTTCCTGTTCCTGACAAGGAGCGGAATAGGTCCGCTCTTGGCAGCGCTAACAGCCCTATCGGCATTGTAGCTCACCCATCGGGCCTGCCAGCTTTGGAGGAAGGAATCTGATCAACTCCACCTTCAAACGTCCATCACAAATATCACTCTCGCCTTTAGCGTCCCAGTAGTCGAGGAACCAATTCACCCGTGTGGTCAAATCGAATTACCAGACAACTTCGTCCATCGCCTCGATCATGGGCTCCGACCCCCAATATGCCAAATATCCAGGCCTCTCTCTTACGCAGGAAATCTTCACCCTGACCAATACATCCTCCACCCCATCCTCGCGCCAGACTGCCCTTCGCAAACTCCGAGATGTTATCTCTGAGCACAAGATGGCGCCGCTGTATCGTTACCTCGCCCATCCCACCGATGGCACTCTAAACACCTCTGGTGAAGGTTCAGCACGCAAATCCTCTGTCCCTAGCTCACGAAAACCCCCTCCAACTGCTAGCATTCTTGGCAGTCGAAGGAGGAGTATCGATGCTACGTTACCTTGGGATGAAGCACTATATGAGCGATTAAGAGTGGACAATGACGAGGAATTAGAACGGTTCAGGAAGGAGGAAGAAGAGGCAACGGAGAAAGCTGGGGAGACTGAGGTGCTGGCTGCGAAGGGCAAACGAGCGGAATTCTTCGCTAGAATAGGCGATAAGGTATGAATATCCTCGAGTTTTTTATTCTTGAGGCTACGGATGTTATGATAGCTGGCTTATGATTATCTGCGAGTAGGACAAATCCCTCGCTGCCTACGAGACCCTCCTTGAGAAGACCGGCATCCTCGGCACGCGCATCGACATTGTTCTTGCTATTATCCGCATAGGCATCTTCTTCAACGACAAGCTGCTGGTCAAGAAGAACGTCGAGCGCGCCAAGACCCTGGTCGAAAGTGGCGGTGACTGGGACCGGAGGAATCGATTGAAGGCATATCAAGGGCTTCACTTGGTCACCGTTCGCTCATACAACCTCGCTGCTCCCTTACTACTCGACAGCCTCTCGACGTTCACAAGCTATGAACTCTGCTCCTACTCCTCGCTAGTAGTGTATTCCGTCCTCGCAGGCTCCGTCTCGCTGAAGCGCGTGGACTTCAAGTCGAAGGTTGTCGATGCGCCGGAGATACGGGCAATCCTTGGTGATGGCGAGGACAAACTCGCTGCGCTGTCAGGTGCAACGTCAGCTGGCCCTGGTGCAGGTGACGAGGATATGAAGGATGCCTCTGCTGCGACACCTACACCAGCGCCTGCAGCCGTCAACCTCACGGCTATTGGATCATCCACGGCACCGCAGGAGGCCGAAGCTCCAGTAGACTTCACGCCTCTCGTTGGCCTAGTACGGAGTCTATACGAAGGCAACTACCAATCCTTCTTCCTCGCTCTCGCGGCCGTCGAAGAAAATTTCTTAAGTCAAGATCGGTATCTGTACGAGCATAAAGGGTGGTTCGTTCGCGAGATGAGATTACGGGGATATCAGCAACTGCTGCAAAGCTACCGAATTGTAGGGCTGGAAAGCATGGCGAAAGCCTTTGGGATCTCTGTTGACTTCCTTGATCGGTACCTCCCCCCTTCCCTTATGATAACCTTGGATGCTGACTGGAATTCAGTGATCTCGCCAAATTTATAGCCGCCGACCGTATCCCCTGTACCATTGACCGGGTTAATAACATCATTGAGACCAATCGCCCGGACGACAAGAATAAGCAGTATACCGACGTGGTCAAGCAAGGCGACGCGCTGATCACCAAGCTGCAGAAGTATGGGCAAGCTGTCCGGCTGAGAGGGAGTGAGCGGGGATGAGGCGACAGTGAGCGCGGTAGATGGCATAGAATATAGAAATGTAACAATAAGAGCATGGAGCATTCCCACTTCGGGCGATCCCCATCATTGTACCAGCTGAAAGTCTTCGGCGTTCGGAATTCCGTCTCTACGTCTTGAATGCTATCACGCCATGTTTAACCCGGCTAGATCCAAATTAAAGATCTTCCTTCTTTCTCCATCCTCTCGCAAACCTTCATCCCACCCCGCAACCCCACCATGTCCACCCTCCCAGCAACCTACAACGGTAGATCTCCCTTCCCTCTCCGTCCAAATCCGCTGACAATCCTTAGACCCCATTTCCATCGCCATCGTCGGCGGCACCGGGCTCACGTCCCTTCCCTCTCCCCCCTTCACGCCCCTTGCCCTCCTTCCTCCACCCACCACACCATGGGGCCTCCCCTCCTCCCCAATCTCCGTTCTATCCTACCGCCCCTCCAATCCATCCTCCAAGCCCATTGTCGTCGCCTTTGTTGCGCGCCACGGTCTGCATCATGTGTACGCCCCGCATGAAGTACCCTTCCGCGCCAACGTCGCTTGTCTGCGGAAATTGGGCGTCCGATGTGTGGTCGGGTTCAGCGCGGTTGGCAGCCTGAAAGAGGAGGTGAGGCCGAGGGATTTCGTGGTGCCGGATGGGCTGGTGGATTGGACAAAAGGGGTACGTGTCTCGCACCCGAGAATGAGGAGGGCACAATGAAGCGAGCCACTTGGGAACGGTTTCGTTCGAAGCCGGCGCACCTTCTACAAATACCATTGCTACTACGGGTACGATAACGGAAGCTAAGGCGAACAGGTCCGGCCCTTTACATTCTTCGAGCAAGGCCTCGTCGGGCACGTCTCTCTCGCCGACCCCTTCGACCCACCCCTTTCGGCCCTCCTAAACCGCACGCTCTCGGCCCCTAATCTTCTCTCCGGCGCCACCTCCCCCGTCGTCCACCCCTCCGGCACACTGATCTGCATCGAAGGCCCCACTTTCAGCACGCGTTCCGAATCGCTCATGTTCCGCTCTTTCGGCTGCTCTATCATCAACATGTCATCCGCGCCCGAAGCCCGCCTTTTCCGAGAGGCTGAGATGGCGTATAGTCTGGTTTGCATGAGTACGGACTACGACAGCTGGCATGCTACGAATGAGGGGGTCAGTGTGGAGATGGTCATGGGTCATATGGTTGCGAACGGGGAGAATGCGAAAGCGGTGGTGGGCAGGGTTCTGGAAGCGTTAGGGAGGGAGGAGAACGAGAGCGTGGTGAGGGCTGAGAGTTATAAGGGAGCCAGTAGGGCGGGTGCGGGAATCACGAAGGCGGAGGGCAGGGGGGAGGAGGCCGTGGAGAGGGTGAGGTGGTTGTTTGATGGAGAGTTCTGAGGACTAGATGCGATGCTGTGGATCATGCTCCTCATGAAGACCGAAGGCAGCCATTGTCATGCCTTCTAAACCCATATGAAATGGGTAGACGCAGGGCGGTTCGACCGGAATCTACAGCTCGATGATTGACCATGAAAAATCAATAGAAATTCCAATGAATCTTGCCCTCTTTTTGCTTTGATGGAATATGGATCCTCTGATTCGAGAGCACCTTCATCGACCTGATGGCCGAAGATTCCGAAAATACTGACGGCGGCCCTGACATAAGCCTGGAATTTCAAGCATGTATCCACTTGCTACAGAGCCTTTTGCGCAGAGGCCGAGAAGTGATGTTGGTGTCATGGAGAGGGCGACCACTGCCAGCGAATGGAGAAAGGAGCCACCTGCAAGCGTGACTGTTCCGGCGGATCGCGCCTTCCAAAAGCTTGGTCAAGAGCATTCGACAACGATGATTGGTCAACAGACAGTCAAGCTTTTGGTCCTCGATCCAAATCTTCCGGGCGTGTATGCAGCGTGCAGTCCGCGATCTGAAGATCCCATGCTCGAGCTCGTCCGAATTGTGGAGCATGGTGGGGAGGCTTTTCAAGGGCTATGGAATCGGCTGGGCTGTACCCGGAACTACTGACGTCTACGCCGTACACCATCTTGATGTTGGAGCTCGACCCGGATGGAGCACTAATCGGCGGCCTTCCCCTACACCTCGGCAAGCGTGCAGGCGCCTAGTCCCGTCCCATGGTTGACTTGAGAGGGTTCATCGTGACCTCAATCTACATACAGTAGGTGGGGGTTGCGTCCTTCTTCCTCTGGCCAATAGCGATCAGCATCATTCTCGAATCTCACCACTCCATCTCGAGCTCTCCGCCCTGAAGCCCCTTCTGTAGTATCCGCAGAAGATCATCGGCGGCGACCATGAAATTCCCAGGAGGCTCGGACACAAAGGTGCTCGATGACTCTGCCGAGCGTTTGGCCACTGACGTGCCGCTCGAAGAAACGGGAAAGGGTCGTTGGGAACGCAGCTGGCCTACGATCGCTTGCGGTGCTGGTCTCTTCTCTGATGGCTATCTCAATGGGTAGTGACTAACTTCTGGGGACACACTGGCGCATCATTGCTAACGCATTGCGCAGAGTTATTGGCCAGGTGAACACAATGCTGAGCCAAATCTACGGCAAAGCCTACTCAGAATCCCCCGCCCAATCCAACGTGGCTTCCCTCGCTTTCGCCGGTACCGTTGTCGGTCAACTGTTCTTCGGCTGGGTCTCGGATCATTATTCCCGCAAATGGGCCTTGTTGGCTTCGACCATCATCTTAATTCTATTCGCTGCCTTGTCGGCGGGCTCATACGGGGCTCACGATAGTGTCATGGGGCTTTTCGCTTGTCTCTCTGCCTTTCGATTCCTGATCGGTATCGGCATTGGGTGGGCATGTTCATCGGCATCCAACCTTATCAACGCTGACACGAAGTTTAGTGGGGAATATCCAGCTGGTAGCGTCGCATGCGCGGAAAGCACCGGTGAAATGAAAGCAGGACATAGGAATCGATGGTTCATCATGTTCACGAACGTCCAAATCGACATCGGCTTCGTAATGTCCACCCTGATCCCTATGATACTCGTCCTGATCACCACCGAAAACCACCTCCGTGTCGCTTGGCGCATTTCCCTCGGTCTCGGCGTCATTCCTCCTCTATCTCTCTTCTACCTCCGTCTCAAGCTCAAGGAGCCCGAAGAGTTCAAGCGAGAGACCATGAAAGGTACCAAATTCCCCTTGTGGCTGATCATCAAATTCTACTGGTTCCGCCTAACGATTGTCTCCCTGATCTGGTTCATCTACGACTTTTCCGCGTACTCCTTTGGTATATATTCGTCCGAATGGATTAGCTTGATCTTGGGCAAAGATAGCTCCTTGTGGAAGTCGTTTGGCTGGAATACTCTGGTCAACGTATTTTACCTTCCGGGTGCTATTGCGGGTGCTTTCCTGAGCGATATGATCGGCCCACGCCTCTGTCTTGGTATCGGTGTACTCTGCCAAGGAATTGTTGGCTTTATTATGTCTGGCGCATACGGTCAGCTCGCCACAAGCCAACATGTTGCTGGGTTTGTTGTCGTGTACGGCATTTTCCTCTCCCTTGGTGAGCTGGGCCCTGGCGACAACATCGGACTGGTCGCCTCCAAGACGAGCGCCACAGCCATCCGTGGGCAATATTATGCCATCGCTGCAGCTATAGGAAAGGTAGGTGCTTTCGTCGGAACCTATGTCTTCCCAATCATCCAGAAGAATGCTCCAGGCGGCAAATCCAGTATCCGCGGAGGGCAAGATCCGTTTTTCGTCAGTTCGAGTTTGTGCATCTTCAGTGCCTTCCTAGCATTCTTCTTGCTGCCGCACATTGGGCAGGATACGATCACGAGCGAAGATCTCAAGTTTAGGGCGTATCTTGAAAAGAATGGATGGGATACCCGGCAGATGGGCAGTAAGCAGTATCGAATGGAGAGCAGCGACACAGTGGACGACACGGTACGAATGGAGAAGTCATGAAATTATGTGGAGGATCTCGAGTACATAACGCCCTAACAATGAATACATTTTCAAAATGATCTTCATGTACACGGCGTCCAAGCCCTGGCACCAGTGGGTGCTAGTCCTCTTTGCAATCCTGACAGAAACGCCTTTCAAGTCTCTCTGGCAGACAGCGGTAACGTTCCTGCTCCAATAGCTCTGAATACAAACATCTCAACACAGCTGTTCTCATCATCTCTACCAGCACCGGTCTCAGCCACCGTCTCTCGCCGCTATCTTCGTTGGTTGAGCTGGTTTCTGTGAAATCTACACACACATTCGTTCCATGTTTAGTGTCCCGAATCCCAACGCAGGCCTTCTATGCTTTTCACTCCACATTCTACCCCCATTCCTCCCCCTCAATCATACAGCCCAGCTCCATATCTATTGTCCTCTCCCTCTTCACTCTTCTCTCTCCTCCTCCTTCCTCACTGGGAAGTACCCACAACCCCAATTTTATAGCTGTCAGCACTAGCCTCGCACTCCACGACCCGGCCACCAACCATGAATGCAGCAGCTGCGCTCCAGCGGTCGTGTGCACTTCATCATGATGCCCATGCTGATGCTGCTAAAAATGGGAAGCTGGGCGAAGGGGTGGTGTGGTGGCAAAAGCGGGTGAGGTAGTGTGATGCTGCTGCTGAGGAGGGTAGTGGATGAAGGTGTGAGGGTCAAAAATTCTTGTGGGAGTGGGAGGAGGTAGAGAAGATGGGAGAGAAGGGAGTTGGGTATTCAGGAGAGATGGGAGGAATTGCTCCGTCAGCCAGATCTGTGGTCGAACTGGTCAAGTTCGCAGAGAAGGGTGACGTGGAAGGATGAACATGTGGGGCACGCATGAGCCTTGTTAGGACATTTGCAGAATATCCCATGCGCCGGCACAGAATGGTGCACTCGATACTGACTGACCATAAAGGACACAATGACGAAACATCGATAAACGAAATCAACAGTCAATACTTGTAGTGGACGAGGCAAACCTTCTGAAGCATTCCACTTAAACAAGCTACCCGGGAGAAGGGCTCGAAATAGGCCCCGAACGCATATGTGATTCGATGAACCCCTGGAAAGCACCATGACGGCGCAAAGAATAGGAAAGAATAAGATTAAGTCGTATATGGTACACGGCGAGAGTTGTTGCGCTTGTCGCTCAGACGTTTCGCCCTTCGAGATCTACCTTAGCGTAAGCCAGGCAAGTAGATGACCCAGGAAGCCAGGCTAGGAGGTGGTCGCGCTCGTCAGCTCGGCCAAAGAGGTTTAGACTAATGCATGGAGCCACCGCTGCCACACGCTGTTTAGTTTCTCAATGACCTTGCAATCCGAGCATGCAGGGGGACCGCGGTGACCGCATTTCGAGCAGAGGGTGGTGCGGCTGGTGTCGAATGGTGGCATTTGCAGCATCGCCATGATGCGGAAGAGTGAGGAGGCGCCATTTTGGAAATTTTGGGAGTTGCCGGTGGTTGGGGTTGAAGAGGAAGTCGTTGAGAGATCGAAATTAGGCCAGAGGTACGCAAGATACTGGGCTATCTGGATGTAGCAATGGAAGAGTCCAGAGAACATGGAACGGGAGGGACGGAGAGACTTACATAGCTCACCATATTTACCCTGGCTGGTAAAGACCTTAGAGATAGAAGGAGGTGATGTGTCTTAGGGAAAAAGGAGACGATGTTTCATCACGGCTTTGCTGGCTTTCTGGAGGTCGAGCAAACCTTGACGCAAGACAATGAATCTTGGAAGATCGTGAATCACTGGTACCTTGTATGCTATCGTCGTTTCTTCCCAACAACCTCCGTAAAGCCTTCATCATCAATTTTGGGCTGGACCTTCTCGTTTGGAGCTTTCACCAGCGCCGGAGCTTCATCCATCGCTACATCCCCATCTTCATCCTCGTCGCTCTCTTCATCGCCACTATCCGAAGCCGTATCATCATCGTCTTCACCTCCCACCACATGCTGCATCTTCACCATCTCGCCGCCCTTCTTCTGCCTCTCCACCCACTGCGCATACATCCCATCGACCATCCGGAAGTCCCCTTGTAGAGTCATCTTCCTCAGCCCCACAATCTTCGCCGCAACCTGTTCCCCGCTATTGTCTTCGACATTCACATCGAACTCGTCACTCATGACCTGTAGCAGGAACTCCTCCAGATATTCCACATCGGCATCAGGGGTAGTGGCGAAGAGGTCAGAGATAGCGCCGGCGAACCAATCACGCTTCTCGGAAGTCTCGGGTCCGCCCCATGAATTTTGAACCGCGATGGTGAGGGCGGACCAGGAGGATAGGGCAAGAGCGATGGATAGGTCGAATTTCGTGGCGGTCTTTTCTGGAATCTCTCAGCGCTGCGGGGAAAAAAGCGGCGCATTTGACTTGCCTGGCGAAGGTGGCAGGGCTACACCTCCTTGCGGCTCTGGTGCCAGCTGTACGCCATCCTGGGCCATCCTGGTAGTCATTATGCTCTTTGAGATACAAGCCGTATGTCAGTAAAGGCAAAATAAATATAGCCTCGGATTTAAGGGGAGATTGAAGTCCATCGAGCTTTCCCAATGTTCATTAGATTTCTCTTTCGCGAATCTACTGGAGAAGTTTTTGGGCGAGATGACACTCCAGTATTGTGATTCACTACCTATCATGCGTGCTCCTTGCTCACCATAGCCCAGAGATGTAGCCCGACCAGCCTCCCCAGTGTCTCTATACGCACCAAAACAATCCCCAACTTGCTTTTGGCAAATGGGACCACAATCCGCCTGAAAATATCTGGCCACTGAGCTCTCAGAAGATCGATCATGGTGCTCAATACCATCTCCGTCGGTGCCGCCGTTACACCAACCGTGATCGAGACCTACTTTGACCATGTGAGTCTTTTCTCCTCGTGGAAGCGTGAATGAAGATTGACAAGCACCAGTACCTTAATCGCAAACTGTTACGCCGGAAACCGACGGCGCACATCTCCTACCATGAAGGCCTCCGTCTCATCCGTCAATTCCTTCTCTACGCCTCTCACCATACCGTCGAAGACCTCCAAGCATTTACCTCTCAATGGGTTCCCTGTCCGCGTTGGGTAAAGGTGGATGAAGTCGCAATCCCGCAAGAACATATAGAACGGTCGGCAGACGTATTGATTGCGCAATTGGGTCATAAGGGCGTTGATAGGGTCGGAGGGAGCAAGTGGTGGCAGTGGCGAAGAGACGGAACTATACTGAAGGCAGAATGGATCGAGATGAGGGCGCATCACGCGAGGAGAAAGCGGGCTGGAGGAAAGAGCAAGAGGGTCATGTTATACGTCCACGGCGGCGCATACTTCTTTGGTAGCGTTGATGAGCATCGCTATCAGATGCAGAGGCATGCCCGGAAGTTGGAAGCAAGAGTATTAGCGCGGTGAGTAAGGTCTGTTGGTATACTAAATAGCGAGAGCTGATCGGCTACAGTGAGTATCAGATGGAAATACCTGTTCGTTACATGCTGACAACCAGTAGCACGGTATCGGCTGGCGCCACAATTCCCCTTTCCTTGTGGTCTGCACGATTGTCTGGCAGCATACCTCTATCTCTTGACTGAACAAGATCCATCGACCATCATTCTAGCTGGTGACTCTGCGGGAGGCGGCATGATAATGAGGTCAGTCCCGGACGCAGCGACTTGAAGAAGGGGCTGAAATTCTTTGAAGCATGCTCGTCACTCTCCGCGATCAACATCTACCACTCCCAGCCGGGGCGATCCTCATCTCTCCATGGGTAGATCTGACCCACTCTTTTCCTAGTCTTTGCGGCGATGGTCGATATGACTACATACCAGCCCATGGCTTCTTGCACAAACCTTCAGCAGCTTGGCCACCACCGACCGTGGATGACATGGAGGCTGTTGCATTACACGCGGTCGAGAAAGCCGTTGGAGAAGGCTTGCCCAGGAAATCTACACAGCAAGACCGTCGAAAAGCAACGCAGGAAGCTGTTCAAGATTTGTCAGAGGATCACAACCCGCATCCTACCGAACATGTCAATATTAAAGAACTAGGTAACACGATTCCTGGACCTGGCCATGATTTATCGATCATGCTTGATGCGAAATTGGTGCATGTCCAAGACCAAATCCAAATGTACACCACCAACCAACTTCTATCGCATCCGCTTGTCTCACCGGTACTCTCACCTTCATTAGGCGGTCTGCCTCCCCTACTCATCCTTACGGGGGGCGGCGAACTATTGAGAGATGAACAAATATACCTCGCGCACAAGGCCGCTAACCCATGTGGATACCCACCCAGTGAAGCCTTTCTAGACGAACACCCGGAAGCCCGTGATCTTATCCACAGATACAAGCCCACCGACGTGCAGCTCCAGGTCTGGGACGACTTATGCCACGTCGCCCCGACCCTCAGCTTCACCAGGCCAGCGAAATACATGTTCCGCTCTGTAGCACAATTCGGTGCCTGGGCCCTCGCCCGGGCGCAGAAGACCGAGATCAACATTATGGATGACGATGCCGTGTCCATCATCTCTTCCGGGTCGAACACCGACAGCGACTCTTCCAACATGAGAAAGCCAGCCCAGGCCCAGCGAAAGAGGAAAACCGATGTCGCCCACGTACGCATAGTGGCAAGAGAGTCGGTCGGCAAAGCAGGACAGCCCCTCCCTCCCTTCCAAAACCACATGATCCGCCAACGAGTCGACCGCCATGGCACCATCTTTCCCCTCGAACCTGCGTCCTCCATGCCCGCCCTGCAGCTTTTCCCCAATGAAATCGGTGTCATCAAGCCGGGCCCCGTGCGCAAATGGCTCGCCGCAAAGAAAGAGTGGGACAGCAAGTACGCGAAAGAGAAACGCCGCATGCAGCAACAACGCATCAACGAGATGGCAAGGGGATACCAGGATTTTGGGGACGACGATGCGCCGCCGCCCTCTGCACTGGCTGGGCGGAGATGTCTCAGTGGTGTTCCGAAGGAGGAGAAGAAGGGGAGGAGCTGGGGGATGAGTCTATGGGGCTCTTGGGGCAGCAAGCATGATGAGGCCACAATGGTGCGCAAGGAGAGAGCCGATAAGGTTGAGGAGACTGCGACTGTGACGCCGGTCAGAGCAACACATGATGGCGCGGCCGATGGGCTCAGGTCGCCATACTCTCCTAAGTCGGGCCGGCAGTCAATATCTCGCTCGCGCCACCGCACCGTCACTGATACAGGCTAATCCGGTAACGCCGACCAAATACCTCCAGCAGAGCTAGTACGTCCTGGTGACTACCAGCTTGCGGAGTCAACCGCCACGAATGGCACTAGCACTGCTCAGCAAGGAAGTCCAACGGTAGATTACCTCAGTGCCTACAAGCCCGCCACGTCAGGAGTCAATAACACACTATGGAAGCTCAAAGCTCTCGGCGACGAGGGCGTGAACGCAAGCACGGTGGCATTGAAAGACTACCGCGAGCTGCGCACGCCGAGAGAGGAGGCGGACAGGCAGCTTAGCGGGAGTGAAGGGCCGGAAGTGCACGGGCTGGAGGGCATGCCGGTTGGTGGGAGACCGGACTTGGAGAGGTTTGAGACGGCGAGGGAGATGCCCTGATGGAGGGTGGTGGGAGGTGGTTTATACCCAGCGCTTTAATCCTTGCACATATTTGCCATTCATCGTAATAATCAACGTGTTTTTCCCTGAAACGCGGACGACTCGTTTTCCCGGACGCTTCTGTTCGCTATCCACCCGCCCTTCTTCAAGTCCAAGACCCGACATCAGTGTTCTCGCGATGACTGTCGAACCACCTGCCAATCCATCAAGAAGCTAACAAGGCACATTCGGTAAATTGTCTTGGAGAACTCTCTACCACCGCCTAGTAAGGGAAAATGGATCTGAGCCGACGAGTAGGCCGTGAAGTGAATGGGCGAGCAGTGTTATAGCAGCAGACCCATCGTCCACGGCGTTCGTGCGGGAGCTTCGGTCTACTATACCTCGTCAACGGTGTGTGAGTTTCGTCATGGGGGAGAATTTATGGTTATGTTTAAGAGGGATGTGGGTGAACAGCGAAAGAGGAGCTCTTGTGGAAGGGTTCATTTAGCATGGATTAAAAGTACATTCTGGACATGAAAGCCAGGGACTGGAAAAATGAATCAGCTAGCAACAGAGTGGCTCATATTCATTGAGCAATAGGCGTCTCGTGCGCCAGAGTATTCGGGCTGTAAAGCAGGGGAATACTGGCCCGGCAAGGGGCTTGAAATGAAAACAAGATGGAATAGGTTTGCCGCTTCCGAAAACATCGTACAGCAGAGACAAAACATCTTTGCCTTCGCAACCCTTAGGTAAACTCTGTCTCTGTGGACGGAAATGGTGGTGGTGGTGATGGTCGTCATGGTGGTCATGCCAGCATTACTTCTTCGAGAAATAGTGCTTGTACGCCAATTCAGCCTTCTCCTTCTCCTGCACGGTTTCTGTGGGATCTGGTAGGGGCGTAGCATATGAAAACAACACTTCAACGGCGGGCTGCTTGCTTTGTAGACCCTCGCTCGCTCCGTTTGGTTTTTCCCATGGGAATGGTGAGCGGGTACGGCGGGAGGGGATTCCGATCGGGATCCTTGTTGCCGTGCTCGCTGCTTCTTCTTCTTCTTCTTCTCCTTCTTCTTCTGCTTTCTCTTCGCCTGCTTCCTTACGGTCGTCCCACGGTTGGGATAGCGGGACGTGAGTCGATCCATTCGTGTAGGGCACGTCGTCATCCTCTCTGTTCCACACCCTGACCGCTGTGCGATCGACGTCGTGTACTGCTCTGAAGAGACATTCTCTCCCTTTACTACAAAATCCAGCCTTCTCGTAGGGACAAATGTGACCATAGATACAGTTGATCTTTCGACACTCCGTGAGCTCGCTACACTGGAGCCGCCGAGTGCAGAATCGGAGTATGTCGAGCTCTTGTGGTGTTACTTGAAGTTTGTGTGGATAAGAGCACTTCGAAGCATAACAATTGCCTAGCAAGTAATGGAAATGGCAGAGCTTCTTGTTCTTGTATTTCGCCATGAAGATGTCGAAGCTCTTCGGGTCGAAATGAGGACGAGGAGGGTCGACTCGCTGGTTGTTGATGTTGAGTAAGATCATCCTCTTAGGACTATCCCAATTCGACCCAGGCAGCCCGTTCACTTCGCGCTGGCCATTGTTATTGCGAGTGGAAGCGGTGCGAACCCGATCTGGCGCATATCGAGCCCACTTAGCGACAGCCGATGATTGTCCACTAACACCACTTGCAGAATCCCCAGCTCCAGTATCAGAATCCTCAACATCATTGAGGGATCGAAAGACTGACGGAAGCTCCACCAGCTCGAAAGCAACGTGGATGTTCGTGTCATCCGGAGCTTGCGACTTGATCAATGTAATGGATGAAGTGATGATTGGATCGTATTTGTAGGCTTCAAGGGTGGCAAGAGAAGGATCGTTCAAAGCGCAGCCATAGAAGATGTGCTTGCACTGCACATTCTCTAGGAAGATGCCACATTGTTCTTTTGACACCGAAACCGCATTAGCTGAGCATGTTCTGACTTGCCGGGGAATGGAGTCTGACTTACCCTTGATCTTCACCAAGGCTTCTTCACGCCCTGGACCCGTATCGATAATGTCGCAGAGAGGTTGTACTTGAGTGAAGCCTCCTACAAACTTCCGTAGACAGGTTTCCGAAATGGGTTTACGTAGTTTTGCGAAATCTTCGACCAAACCCTGGAAATCGATGTAGATACGGACGACAATCTTCCAGTCTGGTTTGTTAGAACAGACCACCTGCTGCTCGATCGCCTCCCGAAGCTTGATCGCGGCATCAGCGCCACCGAGTGCGCCATGGCGGAACAGATTGTCATGGAACTATGCCGACATGTTATGACCTCCATATTCATCCGTAAACGAGCCACGTACTGTATGGGCATTGCCGTCAACAAGGACCAAGACAAAAGGGCTAGTCTCCTGAACCAAATGAAGAGATCAGCATGCCAGCATAGCAGTGACATAGAGATTTTCCAGGGATTCTCATACCATTGACTGGTGTGCTGCGCGCAGTTGCATCTCTGTGATTTGTAGCTGCAGTTGGCATTGCTCAAGGCCGTCATCTCGGCGTTGGCTGACAGCGAGCTTCAGGTTTTCAATCTCGTATCTTAAGGCTTCGTTCTCGAGCTTCAGACTCTGGGTACTTTCAAGAAGCTCCTACGAAGTCGGTAATGTCAGTCTTGCATACACGTTGACCAAGTGGAGGCTCAACGTACCTTCAGCAGCTCCAGCCTCTCCTCGTCGAGCAGCTTGAAGGCTTTGATCCGATCTTTCGGGCAGTAGCTATGGGCGACAGCGGCTCCATTCATAGCTGCTTTCGGAGAGCTTGTGTCCATTTCTGCTATCTCAACCATGTTGTGCCCTCAAGGGTGGTGTGGAAGAGGAAGGAACGTCGGTCTTCTCTATGACGGAACCGCACTTACACTAGCCGAAATAAGTAGCAACAACAAACACGACGATAGGGCATGATCCCCTGTTTCTGAGCTGGAACATGATACGGATTTGCAACGTATCTGGAAGAGGCTTGAAGTCTCTCTCTTAACTGGTGGATCTCTCCATTGCCATCAGGCGATCACGCTGTCTTGGCCTGGCATAACGTCCCATGGGCTGGCATGGTGCTCGCTGGTTGAGTAAGAAGCGAGGAACGTGTTGACGAAATGGCTATGGATTGAACGACCAATGATGACCCATCGCCAAAGTGGCAAAACGTTCAATGTATTCGTTGATATCTTTGCGGGACCCCGACTTGAACGATAGCCACGGCAATGCGCACCCACGGGTTCCAGTGCATGAGATTGAAGCTACTGCTACAGCCTCTATGCCAGCGTTCGGAGGATCCGCTCCGGTGTTTGGTACCACCATAGGGAATTAATCACGAGGCTATGAAACACTAGAGGATGTTCGAAACCTCCAGTTGACCAACTAAAGAGATACTACGGTGTCATCTGACTCCCTCTCTTTCAGTCTCTTGCGCCATAACAGCCACGGCTCGATAGTCACTACTGTTGTAGACTCGTCATTACAGCATTTGACGGGGGAGGACTGTCCCATCGATCAATCCTCGGTCCAACGCATTGTAGCCCCCAACGCAACATGAGCTTTGACGGCGGCAGCAACATGCCAAGGCAGTATGCTCTTCACCGGATCCACGATACCTCGAATCCTTGCCAGCGTGGCAAGATGGCCGTACATAATCAGCACCTCCTTCAGGAGATCTTCGCATGGTCTTTGGGCACATAATAAATTGACCCCACAGGTCAGTAAACCATCTTCATCCCGCGCCCCCATGCGCTTGAATAAATAGCCACTGAACAAAGGAGATGAAGTTTCCGATTCAAGGTCAGGGATTGCAGTGTTGCCTGTGCACAACCCCCATGTACCCTCCGTTACATCAACCAGTCTAGCATCGGCGTCATTCTCGAACGAAGCACTTGCCGGCGTCGATGGGTATGCGGCAGTGGCAGTCGCCGAAGGCGTGGATCCGTGACCGGAAGGGGTCGGTGAGAAGGTGGTTACTGTAGGCGTCGCTAAGGGGGTCATAGCCGGTACTAAGGCCGAATCACGCTTTGGACATCGCAGCAGCGGGTCCTTCTCGATTGTGAGTAGCGTCAGCAGAACTCGGCTTTGATATTGGTTCCACAATGATACCCATACTCGACGATGTCAGCGTTGTGCCGCACGCGGAGATTCCTCTCAACATACCATCATATTCCTCTCTCGGCATCGGTCCCACTCTTGCTATGAAAACCCGGTATGGAGCGCTCAAAGCTCGAGCAATGTCCAGCGTAGTCTGCCACATGTCCTGAGCTGCTTCGGAGAATTGTGGCCAGACCTCCTCGGCGTCAATAGCAAGATAATACGAAGCATTCCACTGCAGACAACCGAGACTGTCTGTCCAAGACGCAGTGAGCCACTGTGAGGATGTCGAGAAGCAGTACGAAACATGGATACATCTATCGGAAACAAGAGAGCCGTCAATGGCTCTGCAAGTCAATTTGAGGTTGATACTTCTCGGTATCACCTTTGCTAATTGTACCGCTGATGCACCAGAGAATGGCGTCAGGGCCGGACGATCTAGCTTAGGATTAGGAGCACATCTATCGTAGACCTCAAGAGCGATCTTTTTGTACACAGTGGGACTCGGGATTGTAAGCGTGCCGGTGGACGCAATCATGCTCAATGGTATGATTTGCAGAACCATGTCGATGGTGTCTCGATTATTATCTTCCCCTAGCGAGCCCACATATGCGTCCAATAGCTTTAAGAAAGCTTCGCAAAGCCTCGCCATCGCTGTTGGCTCGTTGAACGCATTGACCATGTAAATCACAAAGGTTCCACACGAGGCTGTAGACTGGCATAGCTCGCGACCTAAGCATCGTATCGTAAGCAAAGCACCAGATGACGGTAGCTAGCGGACTTACCGACTCGCTCACAGGCTTCGCCAATGGCGTACGATTCTTTCACAGAATCACTACTATCCATCGGGACAGGCACAAGACCGTTCCTCGTCTCGCCAACATCCAGGCACGGATGATGCGTACCCAATTTCAAGCTGCGGTAAGCGCCACCGATAGCAGACAAGAATGATGACGCCCGTTCTTGGACGAATAACGAGGCTGGGAGAACACAGACTGCGGCGACGTCTTTGGTTCCTGAGACAGGAGCAAGACTGAGCCCTTCCCAGAATCTCAATGCGGAAATGGCTAGGTCGATAGGTGCATTCCCGCGACGTACACATACCAGAGGTGGCTGGACATGAAAGATTCCGTGTGGTTCATCGATAACGCCTTTCAGCTGCCGCGATAAAGAGCGCTGTGCGGCACCCTGCGGAACAGCCGTATCCTTGACATCTACCTGTTGAGCGTTGGAGGTCTGATTAATGGCGGAGAATTGCTTCAGGCTGCATTTCGTAACCCCAGGCAATATTCGTGACAAGATTGGAGAGATCAGGTCATCTATGAGGCTGGCTGTCTCTGCCCACTTGCACTGTAGGCCCGTGACGTTAGTCTCTGATGTGAGTGCAATTGGGTAACTTTGCATGATGACTTGGTCGGCCAAAACCTGAGCAAGCCGAAGGAATACTTTGCCATCAAGGCTAAATGGTTTAAAGAAACTAAGGCTTTCTTCGACTATATGTGGTAAAGGGTCTGTACCTCGATCTTCCGGTCGTTGTACGAAAAGGTCGGTATTATGAGTCAGCATCGTATCTGCCAGCTCATCGTGGCAGAGGCTTGCGTCCGAGGATGAATATGCCGGTGTTGCTGGATTTTCGGGAACTTCTGTTTGTCCAAGCTTCCTCTTGCGTTGCGCAGGCAAGGTCGGACCATCGTAATTCTGGAGCGTATGGGTGGGATCGTTCTCTGGGGTCGAATGAGTCTTGCTGCTTTCTTCTTCCTGATCTGATCATTACGATTTAGCCATCGTCATCTGCACTAGGGACTTAGACTGGAATACCTTCTGCGTTACCTTCACTGTCCTCCGGGCTGTCCGGACTACCGGTCTCCGTCTCTTGCAGCGATCCAATTCGCGGGATCGGAAAACGATACTGCTTAAGTCCTATAGTGGGCTTCTCACCCTCTGGTTTCTCGGTTTGCTCAGACCGAAAGCGTCCTTGCTTGGCATATTTGGCATCAAACTTATCGAGTGAAGCTCTGAAACGCACACGGCTGAACGAGTCTCGTCTCAGCCCTTCATCTGCAGTGTTGATATTGTCATGAAGCCCGGCATCTAGGGTGATCGGTCCCAGTGGTGAATCTACCAGGCATGAATCTTCTGCTGTCGCTAGAGGCTGCGTATCGGAAGCCGAGCTTTCTTGACCCGCTGAAGTTTCTACTTCGACAGGTTGGGGTACATCCTCCTCTTCAACCATAGTGCCAGGTTGCTCTTGCGGCTGATCGTCTAGTACTACATTTTCTGACGCTATACTGGGTTCTACAGGGACTGGTGAAGTAGGCGAATGGGTGGCCTCGGGTTCAATATCGCCGTAAACGCCTGGCTCGTCAAAGAAATTGAAATCCGCTTCTGTAAGACCGTTGGACGCGAATAGATCCGTGTCCATGTCTCCGAAAAGGGACTCCTCCCGATCCTCCTCGCGATGGGCGGATTCGTGCTCCAAAATAGGAGAGGGTGCCAAAGAAGACGTGCTGACAAGGTTGGCTGACAGGATAGACGTGTTTTCTGCAGACGCTTGCGTGCCTTGCTGGGGCATAGCAGACGAAATGTAAGCATTGAATGGAGGCCCATCCGGTGGCGTTGGATATACCCCGGTCATGTCCTGCGTGATTGCGCGATTGTCGTTCAGTCCAATGTCGTCCAAGGGAATTGCGTCGTCTTCCGATTCACTATCCTGACGTTGCAGCGAGGAAGCTAGTTCTTCATTCTTTCGCATGGTCGCCAAGATACTGGCTCTGTCCATTCTGGAGGCATACCAGTCTTCAGCTCTCACCAGAGGATCGGCACTTGCATTCTCGCTGACAATATCAGCAATGGTATGCGCCGACTCTACTACTCCACGCCCTCTAATTCTCCACAGACAAAGGCTGGCAGGCCAGACGATGGAGTCATGGTCGCCGTTCTGGAGTAGCCGCAACCGGAGCCACGGTTCTGTCTTCCAGGTCACTAGACCCTGTTGAGCGAGTCGGTCGGCGACTGTGAGTTTGATACTGTCATGAATACTTGAAGCATATCCCAACACTACTGCTTTCGACCCAGAAGGGGCCATCACGACCTGATCACCCACCGGTAAAGAATCCAAGCTACGATCTATACCCAAGTCAGATAGAAGCTGATAACCTGGTACCGGAGAAGATGAGGTCCAAATTGTGATGGTCCCTGATGAGAGCCAGCATACTCTGAGTGATAACAGATCTGTCTCCGAGGAATGCTAAGTGAGTCTCAGCAAAGGAAGGAAAATTCGTACTTCAGACTGAGGTTAACTCGCCTGTTCTAGTTCCTCCTGGTCGTCTAAATTGAACACTTTCTCATCTCTATTGCTCAAATTCGAAGCAAGAACCCCAATGCAGCAATACCAACCTATTGGCAACCAATGGTATTCTTTGGACAGAAGTCGCACTACGGACATTGACAACGCCTCAACCAGCCTTGGGTAGATCTCATGAGCTGTGGGCTCAAATTTTTCTGAGACTAAGCTGCTCATATCCCCATGACGTTTCTGTACGTCAAGCTCGACGCCATGGGAAATGGACGCATTGTGTGCTATTGCCGACAGATTGCCATGCGAATTTGTAATGCTAGATGATTCTAGAACCCCTTCTGCGGTATCTTGCAGCTATCGTCAGTATCAGGGCTTCTGGGATCCATAGTACTGCCCACTTGCTAGTTCTAGAGGCTTTGTGACCTGCCAGATGGATTCTTGAGATCTTGCGCTCTCTCCGCTCGCTTCGCCATCTCTGGACAGGCCGAAAACCCACATCGTCATCTGTCCCGGATCATAAAAAGCATAATGACCAAGAGATCGTAGCCTGTCAGTAGCCTTCTGTAGATGCACCACTCGATCGCCAACATCCGCCGGTGAGTGATTCTCATCCTTAAGAGAAGAGTCTTGTGGCGCATACGTGGCCCAAAAGACAGCTTTGACGCCATCCTAGAATACTTGAGCTTTGAAAGTCGATTAGAACCTTAACTTACGAATTTGTGGACGTTGGTGGTACAGTCAGGGATGTCCATCCTGCGAAACACTTTCACAGGCTTGCCACCAGCTGTGAGCTGAATTGGATATGTTCCAGTCGCAACAGAGCAGTCCCTGACAGTTCTTGCTCAGCATATTCATCGTGGCCTCTCACTATACGATTCCCCGGAGGGTCCCGGATGGTTTCTGTCGAGGCATTTCCGGGTTCAGGATACTTGAATGAAACTGGTCGCGGTAATCAATTCTTTCGACCACGAAGGACACTCCCAGCACGCATATGACAGCAAGCAGATCATCTCGAGAGAAACTCGAGAAAGAGACCAGAATGACCTACATTGTAAAGGATGAGGACTGCAATCCGCCCCTATTGGTCACAGTTTCCTTAGTGTCATGCATCGCGGCTAAACAAGGCGCGATCAAGATGATCTAGCGCTATCGATAAGGATATAGAAACTGCACAAGCGCTGTAAACCCTCGAAATTCCATCCCAATGCACTTTGGGTCGGAAAAATCACATAGTCTATGTCATGAAAGAGATAATCCTCCACCATTTGATAGGATCGCGTCTCGACACCACTGCCGCAGCTCACAGAGCCAGTTCCCTTTTCTGCTTGAACCAAGACCCGCAAGGCGATCTCATCCGCTATATTCCAGTCGTTAGGGAAGGCGCATCCCGTTCTAGTCCTTTCAGGGTTTTGACCGGTCACACGCAGCTCGCTTTGAGGAGATGAAGATAAGCAATCACTCTGCCGTACCGGTCTACACCATATCAGGCTCGTCCACCGCGCGCCCACTTCCTGAATGGCTAGCCAGAAAGCGAAAACGCAGCCTCAAGACCGACCCCGAGTACGCCAGCCGTATCCAATTGCTCCAGGATTTCGAGTTCGAGGAAGCCAGCCAATGTATACGGGTCAGTGAGGATGGACAATGGGTCATGAGCACAGGTGCGCCTCGACCTGAAAGACCTCTGGAGGCTCCCGGAGAAAAGCGACGAAATGCTGACGTTGACGTGATGCGCATAGGTACATACAAACCTCAAATACATACACATTATCTGCCTCATCTATCCTTGTCATTTACTCGGCATACCAATTCCCTTAATACATCTTTCTTACTACTGTCTTCCGACTATTCGAAGTCCCTTCATCTACAGGCCGACCGATCTTTGGAGTTCCATACTCCTCAAGGATGCCATTACACCACTCGTCTACCCCGCTACGGCCGAGATCTGAGATATGACAGGCGCTCTACGGAAGCTTTGATACCATCCGTAGGAGTCAACGAGAATGGACTGGGCGAAGTTTTCCGGCTGAACCTTGAAGTGGGAAAATATATGCGTGGATTTGAGGTAGATGTGGGTGGAGATGATCTTACATCTTCGGGTGGCGGTGCGTTGCAAGGTGGGATAGGAATTGGAAGCGTCAATGCTGCCGCGATAGCAGAGGGAAGCCACAATTTGTTGGCTTTCGGTACCTCACTTGGCACAGTCGAGTTTTGGGACTCGCGTTCACAAACTCGCATAGGCACATTACCAGCGCTTCCACAAACTGATATGATTGACGGCAAGCAAGAGATCACTGCTCTGGAGTTTGACCAATCTGGCATCAACATCGCTACTGGTTCGTCGACGGGACTAATACATCTCTATGATCTTCGCTCGCCCAAACCCACCTTGAAGAAAGATCAAGGTTACGGATATCCGATACAGAACCTGATTTTTCTGACATCTTCGACTTCCACCAGAGCGCAGACTGCCGAGCCGAAGATCATGTCCGCTGACCGAAGGATCATCAAAATCTGGGATGCTCGCGATGGTACACCTTGGACATCCGTCGAGCCAGCTGTTGATATTAACTGCGTCACTTGGTGCAAAGACTCTGGTATGCTTCTCACCGCCAACGAGGGTCGACAGCAACATTCCTTCTTCATTCCGCAGCTGGGTCCGGCACCAAAATGGTGCTCGTTCCTCGACAACTTGGTGGAGGAGATGGCCGAGGATCCTAACGACCCGAATGCGTTTACGAGTCAACGAGCAGGGGATATCTATGATAACTACAAGTTCTTAACAATGCAACAGCTTCAGACCCTAAATCTCTCGCACCTTGTTGGAACGACAAGCTTGCTACGGCCTTATATGCACGGATATTTCGTAGCGCAACGCTTGTATGAGGAGGCCAAATTGATAGCGGATCCATTTGTCTGGGAAGAGCGGAGAAACAAGCTTGTCAAGGAGAAAATAGACGCCGAGCGAGAAAGTCGGATACGAGGGAACAAGAAGGTTGTGGCCAAAGTCAATCGACGCCTGGCAGAGAAGATCATGGATAGAGCAGACAAGAGAGAGCGTAGGCCGGCTCAGAAGGTCTTGGAGAATCACGATGAGAAGGTCTCGGAAAATCGCGATGACAAGGTCACAGAAGACGTCCCCAACGCCTCTAGAGACTCCGACGGTCGGGGTGATCTGCTTGCCGATCCTCGTTTTGCCAAACTATTCCAAGACGAAGACTTCGCCATCGATGAGACCTCGAGAGAATTCCAGTCCTTGAATCCAAGCACCAAACCATATATCGAACGCAAGGATTCCATCGAGAGAGGACTCACAGCTGTAGAGCAAGAGGCTCTTGACAAAAGGCCGACATCGGATACCGATGTTTCTGAGAGTGATGAGCTTCAAGCGCCCATCAAGGCCAATGGCAAGGATAAAGGTCGGATATCGTCTTCGTCATACAAGAAGTCTGGCCATCATTCCAGACAGCCTCAGATGCTCGTCACCTCTTCAAAAGCTCCCATGAGCGCGCGAGATCGGTCCTTTGGCTCGCGTGCAGAGCGGCATAAGACCGCCAGAAGTGCTGTTGCTACCGTCGGAGGTGAACGAGAGATTACTTTTGCGCCTGAGCGGAAGGGCAAAGCTCAGAAGAGTGGGAAGCCAGAGAAACGACGTGATGAAGGGAGAAGAAGCGCATCAGGTAATGTCTTCAGGAAACTGTGATCTGCACTGTACTGTTGTTTACAGAGATACCCTTGAAAGCTGAAAGCCGTCATTGCGACGGCGGTACGGAGGTACATGAATTCACGACGAGGTGCGAGCCAATTTCTATAGATCTATGCCAGAAGTAAAGATGTCATCTCAAGAAACGACAGAACGCAAATGCTCCGTATGCCCGAGCATACCCAGTACTCGTGACTGAGCCTGGCGTGACTGGCATGTGAGAGCGCCAAGACCAGCTCTGAATAGCTTCATCTCGAGGCCGAGGTCCATGCGGGCAGATCACATCCTCGACACTTCTGCACCTATCGAAGCTGGCCTTCATTAGTAACAAATTCCCGACTGACGTAAAACTCAGCTTCTAAGGAGCCTTGATTGTTTCCACAGATAGTCTTCGGAACAACACACAATGGTAGCAGACGCTGTGGTGTATCACCCGACGGTCTCTCACTATCTCCGCTTTGTCGCAACAACTGGCGAGTAGTCCTTTCGAGCGTGACCCCATTTATCTCTTTTCTGACGAACGTTGCAAAGTCGGCCGCGACAAGCTATTACGTACGATCCAATACTTCGCACGATTCTATGCCTGGTACCTCTTCCGCACAAACTATCCTACTCGGCTTATTGCTCCCTTCGAGGCCATCAAGAAGCAGTTCGGCTTAACTCGCAAAGCACTAAGGATTGGCAAGAATGTGGAACACTTCAAGGCTGCTGCTATAGCCGCAGACAGTAAGAACATGGACCCCGTTCTCAAATTCTGCGCGGTGGGAAGACAGCTGGGTTACGCAACGTATATGACGCTGGACACCATCACATATGTGGGCCTCCCAAATGGTCCAAGAGTATACAAGAATGATTGACGTGTTCTATAGCTCGACGCTGCTGGTATTCGACCAATTGCCAGCGTCAAAAGACTACAACGCGAGGCGTACAAAGCCTGGTTCACCGGCTTGACCTTCAATGCTGTGGCTGGTCTCTATACATTATGGCAGCTTCGCCAAAGGGAGCAAGACATCGACAAAAGCGGCGGCGAAGGTGTTGTCGAAAGCAAGAAGCTTGCTAGGCACGTCAACAACAGCCAGCAAAGATTGTTGGAGCTAACGAACGTCTCCAGGGAGCGGGCAGCAACCAACACCCAACTTCTCTCCGACATCTGCGATCTTACCATACCTGTCTCCGCTCTAGGATACTTGAATCTCGACGATGGGATAGTGGGTCTTGCGGGAACGGCAAGCAGCTTGATTGGAGTGGCGGCTACATGGAAGAAGACAGCGTGATATTTGCAGAGACAGAGAAGGGACGATGTGTGACTGGAGCTGGCGGGTAGCAACAGAGTCAAGGGGGAGCCGGTGGCTTTTCAATATTTTGCGCGTCATCGATCTGGATTGCGGTATCTTGACCACATCTTCGGTAGGTACTCTTTGACCTGTGTAGATGGCAGGTGGGTATATTGAATTTTCTAGCGGGCTGGTAAGAGACGTTGTCTTTACCAAAAGAACAACTTGCCGTGCTAAACGGCGGTCACTTCCATTCGAAATTACAGAGACAGATATCTACTGTTCGTCTTCCTTGATCAACCTTCAAGTTCTGAGTATGCCGATGCGTCAGTGCCTTTGATCCGTAAGCGGCAGGTACGTTGCATTTGAGGTCACGTGCCGAAACCCTTATAGCGTATTCGCTTGTTTGGACCACTTTTTCACTACCTCGTCCTCCTTCCCTTGGACAATACTGTACTCTTTCCAACTCACTCTACCCTTATTCACTTGCGTTTCATAAGAACACCAGAGATGCTTTGGCTTCTATCGTCTCTCTAGCCGTCGAAGGCTACGCCTCCTTGCTGCTTCGAGACCCCAAGGGTATTTCAGACTTGCACTGGAAGGCTCGTCCCTGCTTTTAAGTTGGCAATAACCATGGCGTCAGACGCCATTACGACTTTCAACCAAGCTGTAAAGTCCTTGACGAGCTTCCCTGTCAGAAAGGCTGGATCTTTGCCCGGTGACCCAGAGCAACCAAGCCTCGGCGTAACCGGTCATGAAGCCAGCACGAACTCATTACATGCTGGCGATCAGACCAAATCGCTCGCCACTCAAATCAACCATACGACTTCAAATGGCTCACCACACGGTATCGATAAGAAAGTGATCTCAACCACCGTCAGCCCGCCAGCAGATCAGCAGCCCTCTCGAGGATTCTTCGCCCGCCCCCAGTCCTCGGGCGACGGTGCTGCTACAGGATTTATCTTTGGAAGAGCCAAGCCGACAACGATGAATATGAGTCGCCAGTTTGGACAAGCTAGCAGGATCCTGGCAAAAGAGGCTTCTACTAATGAGGCTGCTGTAGATGCTGAGACAGCTATGGATACAGCACCAGAGAAGTTGGATGAGACCCACACTGGGGTCGCCCCTAATGTACAGCCACACTGTCCTCCGCTCACAGACAAAACTCTCACTGTAATATCTCAATCTCCAATCCATCAAGCTCAATCTGTCGGACCTTTACGGCATTTATCCGAACCACCACTCAAAACGAGAGACGCAACTTCACCACTCATGAAGGTTACCGAGACAGTAACCGATCCATATGTCAGCCCATCAAGACATCAATCGGAAGTCGACAAGTTGCCAGTCCATACTACTGATCAAGAACCTGCGCTCTTCGACCCTTCGTCGATTAAAGAGCTGGCAAAACCTTCCACTCCTCGTCAGTTGCATCGCCCCGTTAGTAGACCTAATCCATTCACACCGAAGGAACCTCGACTGCCAGCCCAAGCACGATCCAAGGTGACGAAATCTCGACAGAAAGCTTTGCCCAAACCCAGCGACATTTCCGGACCGCTCGAGATGTGTGGAACAAGGTCTTCACCTACACCAGAAGAGCTTATGAATGTTCTTCTGCTCCGATACAAGCACGATAAGCAGTTAAGAGATCAAGAGCGAGCTGCTCATGCAACTGATATTCAAGATCTCAAGGACATCAGCGATGTTCTCTGGCAACAATTGCAAGCAGAACGCGCGAGAGGCCACCAGCTGGATAAGGAGGTACTCTACTATGAAGCCAAAATGCCAGCATGGGGCGACAAGGTCAAGAAATTGAGTGACTTCGTACGAGGTCTGACAAATGACCACCATGGGTTAAGGGACAAAGCCAAGGAGATTCAGCAAACCCAGAGTGACCTTCGGCATGAGAAGTCGCTACTCGATGCTGAGCTTGACAACATTAATCAAAACCTCGAGGCTACAACTGACTGGACCAAGAACACCGTGGCCGAGGCCAAGACTGACCTGCGTTTACTCTTTCAACAGTCTCAGCATCAGCAGACACAACTGCGGGACAACGCTCGTCTGCTCGATGGTGAGCGCGAGAGGAACGAGCTATACGCAGCCGAAATTGGCAAGCTTACCACAAGCCACAACCAGATGACCCAGTGTATCGTGGCCCAAGGTAACATGCACATAGATCGGCTTACCGCACTCTCAGCTAAATTGGACGAAATGCAAATCAACAATCCTTCCGACTCTCACGAGGAGCTCAAGGTCATCGTGCAGCAATGTCTCGGTGCTGTGGAAGGTCTACGGAGCCCTGCCGATATAAAGATCGAGGATCTGCAGCAACTGGATACGTCCGTCAGAGGTTATGCCGATAGGTAAGTCTCTTGGGTGCCCTCGATTCTCGTCTCGACGCTAATTCTCCGAAGTATAACCAAGTCCATTCAGGTTTATCAGCTAGACGTCAAGGCGTTTGGCCTTGAGTCACAAAGGTCGATGTCAGGGATGCAACAACAGCTTCAGACTATGAGTGAAAATGGAGAGCAGCAGCGGTCCCTGACGGACCAAGTCATCGGGCAGTGTGCAGCGAAGACTGCCCTAGAAGAGAGGATGCATGTAGCCGAGGTTGCTGTGACGGAGTCTCGTCAGGAGATCGCTGTCACACAAGAGACAAAGGCGCGACTGCAACAGCAGATTACGACTCTAGAAAACGAAGCCAGAATTCTTCGTGATCAGACCAAGGACTCCACTGCGATTCTGGAGCGGCTCGCGGAGATAGATGGCCAAAACAAAGCTCTGAAAGCCCAAGCTGAGGCTTTTCAAGATGTCTCGGTGGACGCGTCGAGAAAGTTGCGAGAGAAGTTGGAGGATTACGCCAACATGCAACTTAAGCTTGAGGAAAAAGAATCTCAATTGAAGGAAACACAAGACAGATCGATAGCTCAAGCAAAGGAGCAGGCGGCATCGATCAGGCACGCTTTCGAAACCCACGAAGAAGACAAGAAGCATAACCGTTTTCAAGCCAAATTTGAACGTGATGCTATGGATGCTCGTCATCGTATAGAGGTCAACGATCTGAAGCATAAGCTGACTCTAGCCGATGAACACTTCGCGAAGCAAACGGAAGTCTTAGACCAGCTTCGAGCAGGCAAGCATTTAGCAGACCAAGCTGTTTCGAAACAGGTAGCCATACTCGCGCAATTTCAGAATGATAAAGAAGACGCAGATGCCGCGGCAGAGGAGCAATCAGAGCAGCTTGAGCAGGCGATGGCGGACAAGGAGACCGCTCAGAAGCTGGCGATTGATAGGCTGGGTCAGCTTCAAAAGCTAGCAGCAGACTTGACTCATGAGGTACTTGTTCGTGTATCATTTGATGTGTATCAGGCACTAATTCTCTCGTCAGGAGTCTATCGTCTGCACGTACAAAGATTCCTTGTCGAAGCTCGACACTCAGCTCGAGGAGCGAGGATGCAAGATTGCGAGGCTCAATCAGTCGGTGAATCAGGCTATTGAGGAAATAGAAGGCAAAGACACCCGAATAGATGATCTTGAGAAGGCGAATCAGCAACTTGACGCCGAGGCTCGCGAGGCTCGTACTGCTCGCCGTCGTGCTGAAGATCTTCAGGCCGACGAAGCGCGCAAGGCTACAGCGGCACTGAAAGCCCTGGAAGACTATAAAGTCGCAAATCCTCCGCGTAGTCAGGAATCCCGCAACGAAGACTCTCGAACAAGCAACGTTGACAGCCCACTAAAGCCGAAACGCAAAGCACACAGAAGCGATATGCACCAGGATGGCCGGATTGTTCAGGAGTCCCAATCTCAGCTCGTTCGGGATCTATCCCCAGCGCGTCCAGTCACACCTCGAAATTCGATCGATGTCTTTGACGAACTACTTGATGACGATGACCAGCCGCTTCACGACATCGCTAGCTTGTTTCCTCCTACACCCGATCTAAGCTCACAGAATGTGCGCCCCACGGTCAAGTTCGTTCCAGACAGTATGGACACAAGGAGCTATTACGCCTCACAGTCAAGGGATCATTTCGCTTCGGACCATCTACCTTCGGAATATATCTCCATGTCTCAGGTCGAAGGCAGCCAAGAAACACCACATGGCGCTATTGCATCGGTCAAGTCAACTGCAAGTGGTTCTCGAAGAAATGCCCTCGTGCAAACAGATTCACAGCCGAGTCAGCCGTCTGGGCACCCAAGGAGTATACTAAAGTCAAGCAGACCTATCAAACGTAGCGCTGAGGCTGCTGGCTTGCCGACAGCTGAGCGAGAGCCAAGACGACGTGGCGGCTTGCGTGCAGAGAGCCAGGGTCTTGGGCCTGTGATTCCAGAGTCGCAGTCCCAGCACGGTAGCCAGAGCCAGGCACGTAGTCGTCGGCTATCGAGACCTGCTGCACCGAAATCGAAAGGTGAGTTGTTTATGTCCTCAAAGAAAACTGCTAAACATTGTCAGCAGACAAATTCAGCCGCCGCTTCTCCAATGAGCTTGCACGAGGGCCCTTCTAATCCTGCATGCTTGTCAAGGATGATCCAGACCCTTCTTGCTCTGTGCTTCCACTCCCACAGACTCTTGCTTTATCTTCTCGCGGGTAAAAACATTATTTGGCGTTGAGATATTCCCTTTGCATCTGCATGTCCACCTGTTGTCACATCCGACGCTTGTAGCTTTGCTGGCTGTACGTCATGGCTTACATGTCTGCATGTGTTTAGATGATGATTACTCTTGCTCTTGCAATAATGCTTCAATCTCTCTAGCCCATCCATGCCTTGCGATTGCCTTCAATCGCGCCTTATCACGCCGTATCAGTGATCACCAATCCGAGACGCCACGCCATGGTTCCATCGCAACTTCAATGTCCCGTCCCCAAGCTCGCTCGATCCTTCTTCTTCCCCAGCTAACTCTTTCACTTGGATCCTCCTACCCGTACTTCGTATATGGCTAGTTCCCTCTCCATCGCCTTATGTAGCCCATCTCTTTAGGTCCCTTCACTTTCCACCTCGCTTCTGTTCCAGGAAAAGGACTTTCTTCCGCACTGCAACCCGCACTGATTAGCCCCACTCCTTTGAAGCTAGCCTCTCTCTACCAGTCCAGATATCCGTCCCTCTCCCTCCCCTCCCGTTCCTCCCCTCATCTCACCTCCCCTGCCTTCTTATCCAAGCGCCTCTCTCCCAAAATCTTCTTCTTCATGGCTTGTCCTCGTCCCCCCTCCCCTCCCCCCTTCCTCCCTTTCTCTCCCCCCTCTCAGCCCCCTCAACCAAAGAAAAGAAACGTACCAACAGGATCATACTTCAGCATGCTCAACGGACGATGCGTTCGTGGACGGCGAAATGTCATGTAGAACCCCGTTGCGGCCATGGAGAGAAGACGGACGGCTACGGTGCGGGATTTTGCTGTTGGGGGGGGGGGCGTTAGTTTTCGGGGGTGGGTATGTGG
>JAABUQ010000857.1_pt1 | contig 69640 bp, 62 predicted proteins | sample 5560001 | NCBI WGS metagenome assembly JAABUQ01 (sample SAMN10711888, study PRJNA513371) | rock metagenome | isolation source: Antarctica rocks | place: Antarctica: Victoria Land, Finger Mt nord | collected 2015-12-18
CCCGGCTCGATCAGCAGCACGCCGCCGACCAGCGCGCAGGCGCCGAGCACGAAGGTCAGCGAGCAGAACGCGATGATGCGCGCGATCTCGGCCGGCTTCAGGCCCCAGTTGCCGTACAGCCGGAACCGCACCGCGGCCCCCGACAGCGCCGAGAAGCCGAGGTTGTGCGAGAGCACGTAGGAGCAGAACGAGGCGAAGAAGGTGCGCCGGAAGGCGAGCCGGTGGCCGGCATGGATGGCGGCGAGCCGGTCGTAGAACGACAGGATGAAGTAGGCCAGGAAGGTGAAGCCGGCCGAGGCAAGCAGCGATCCGGTCGGGATCGCGCGCAGCCCCTGACGCACCTGCCCGAAGCTGATATGGCGGAACTCGCGCTGCACCACGAACACCGCGCCGGCCAGCAGCAGCAGGCCGAGCAGCTGCGGCAGCCGGGCCAGCCTGCGCATCAGGCGGCTCTTCGTCGCCGGTCCGGAGCGGTTCGGCCGATCCGGATCGGGATCCTCCTGCGTGCCATCGACGGACTTGCGGCCCATCAATCCCATCCACTGTCTCCGGTGGCCATGCTGGCGCCGCTTCCGCTCGGGCTGGCCGGGTTCAGCGCGTGGGGCTCATCGTGAGAGTGCCGCCTCGATCAGGGCCACCGTCTCGGCAACGCCGTAGAGGGCGATGAAGATGCCGAAACGGGGGCCTTCCCGCTGCCCCAGCAGCACTTCGTAGAGGCAGCCGAACCAGGCCCGCAGCGGCTCAAAGCGATGCCGCTTGCCGACTTCGAACACCAGGTCCTGGATCGCCTGCGGGTTCATAGGTATGTCGGGGTCGATGCCCTTCAGCGTCTCGGCGAGGTCGGCGAGTGCGGCGCGCTCGCGCGGGTCCGGCTCGCGGAAGCGCTTCTGCGGACGCACGAAGTCGCGGTAGTAGGCGACCGCGTGCTCGACCAGGCGCGCCAGCAGGGGCTGCGTCTCCGGTGTCAGCCCGGCCGCGTAGCGGTGCAGGAAAGCCCACAGCACGTCCGACGTTTCCGCGTTGGCGACCGAGGCCAGGTTGAGCAGCATGACGAAGGTGACCCCGCTGCCTTCCGCCTGCGGCACCTGCCCGCCATGGATGAACCAGGCCGGGTTGGCGTGCAGCGCGTCGGCATCCTGGGTGGGTGCCTTCGCCACGTTGGCCAGGTAGTCGTCGGCGGCGCGCGGGATCACGTCGAAGAACAGCCGCTTGGCTCGCTGCGGCGTCACGAACATGAACTGCGCCAGGCTCTCAGCCGGGGCGTAGCGGAGCCACTCCTCGACCGAGAGGCCGTTGCCCTTGGACTTGGAGATCTTCTGCGCCCGCTCGTCGAGGAACAGCTCGTAGGTCAGGCTGAGCGGCGGCTCCGCGCCGAGCAGCCGGCAGACCTTCGCCGACAGCCGCACGCTGTCGATCAGGTCCTTGCCGGACATCTCGTAATCGACCTCGAGTGCCGCCCAGCGCATCGCCCAGTCGGCCTTCCACTGCAGCTTGGCCGCCCCCCCGGTCACCGGCGTCTCGAAGCGCTCGCCGGTCTCGTCCTGCCAGCGCACCGTGCCGGCGGCGGCGTCGATGCCGTCGATGCGCACCTGCATCACCACGCCGGTGCGCGGATGTAGCGGCAGTATCGGCGAGTAGGTGGCGCGACGCTCGGCACCCAGGGTGGGCGCGATCACCGCGACGATCTCGTCATGCACCTCCAGCGCACGACGCAGCGTCGCATCGAAGCGGCCGGCGGCGTAGTACTCGGTCGAGGAGGCGAATTCGTACTCGAAGCCGAAGCCGTCCAGGAAGGCGCGCAGCCGGGCATTGTTGTGGGCGGCGAAGGAGGCATGGGTGCCGAACGGGTCCGGCACGCGCGAGAGCGGCTTGCCCAGGTGGGCCGCCAGCATGTCGCGGTTGGGCACGTTGTCGGGAATCTTGCGCAGCCCGTCCATGTCGTCGCTGAAGGCGAGCAGGCGGGACGGACGTCCGGTCAGCTCGGTGTAGGCCAGCCGCACCCAGCTGGTGCGCGCCACTTCGCCGAAGGTGCCGATATGCGGCAGGCCCGACGGTCCGTAGCCGGTCTCGAACAGCGCCGGCCGGGCCGGGTCGCGCCCCTGCATGCGCGCGACCAGCTTCGCCGCCTCCTCGAACGGCCATGCTTGGTAGACCGGGTGGGCGCGCGGCGAGGCGATCGGGCGGTCGACTGGATCTGACGGCATGCAGCGGAAGCTATGAACGCGACAGGGTCCGGTCAATCGCCCTATATGATTGGGCTGATGCCCTCCTCCCACGCACCGCTCCCGCCAGCCCTCCCCGATTCGCGCCAGACCTCGGAGGAGATGCCGCCGGCCCTGGTGGCGGGACACGGCAAGGTCTCGCTGCTGACGCCGGACGGCGAGCTGCTCGACCTCGCGCCGAAAGCCGCCTCGGCGATGCTCCGCGAGATGGCACCGCCGCTGCTGGTGCATGCCCCCTCGACGCTGCGTCGCCTCGGCGTGGCTGGCCTGCCATCGCTGGACCTGCTGGAGCTGTTCGCCTTCGTGCTGCCGGCACGGCCTGCGGCCCCTACCCCGCGTGGCCTGGCGCTGGCGCTCGGGCTGTCGGACGAGGAGATCGGCACGGCCGACGCCGCCCTGCTGCCCGGCCTGGCCAGCATCCTGATGCAGCGCGCCGCGACCCTGCTTCGTACGCCGTCCGGCGCCGACATGCCGGCCCTCGCTATGCTGATGAGCAAGGCCGGCTGGAGCTGGGGTCCCTCGGTATGCGTGGCCCTCGGTGCGGAAGCCATGCTGCCCCCGGAGGCGATGCAGCCGGCGCAGGCGCTGCGGGTGTGGCGCCGTCTGCCGAAATGGGAGGAGACCGCGCCGCGGCCGCCACCCGGCAACGCCGAGGTCACCCCGCAGGAGGCGCGCGCGCGTCTCACCCGGCTACTCGGGCCGGATGCCGAGCAGCGCGCCGGGCAGGCGGATTATGCCGACGCCGCCGCTGACGCGTTCCGGGTCCGGCAGGTGCGCGGCGACCCGCGCGTGGTGCTCGCGGAGGCCGGCACCGGCACCGGCAAGACGCTCGGCTACATCGCCCCGGCAAGCCTGTGGGCCGAGCGCAACGGCGGCGCGGTCTGGATCAGCACCTATACCCGCCACCTGCAGCGCCAGATCGAGGCCGAGTTGCGCCGGCTGCATCCCGATCCCGCCCAGCGCCGCAAGCGCGTCGTGCTGCGCAAGGGCCGCGAGAACTACCTCTGCCTGCTCAACCTGGAAGAGGCGGTCAGCCTGGCCAGCCAGCGGAACGGTGCGACGGGCGCGCTGGTGCCGCTCGCCCTGCTGGCGCGATGGGCCGCTGCCACCTCGGACGGCGACGTATCGGGCGGCGACCTGCCCGGCTGGTTCGCCGAGATCTTCGGCCACGCCTACGTGGGCGGCCTGGCGGACCGTCGCGGCGAGTGCATCCACGGCGCCTGCAGCCACTACCAGCGCTGCTACATCGAGCACGGCATACGGCGCGCGCGGGAGGCCGACCTAGTGGTCGCCAACCACGCCCTCGTGCTGACCCAGGCGGCCTACCAGACGATGTCCAAGGGCGCCGACGAGGACCAGGTGCCGACACGCTACGTGTTCGACGAGGGCCACCACCTGCCGGCTGCGGCCGACAGCGCCTTCTCCGCCGAGCTGTCCGGCATCGAGGCGGCCGAGCTGCGTCGCTGGCTGCTCGGCGCGGAGGGCGGGCGTTCGCGCGCACGCGGCCTGCGCCGGCGGCTCGACGACCTGGTGGTGGGCCAGGCCGCCCTGGAGACGCCGATGGAGGCGGCGCTGCTGGCCGCACGCGCGCTGCCCGCTTCGGGCTGGTCGATGCGTCTGACCGATCCCGAGCTCAAGCTCGCCGAGGGCGCCGAGGCGCCGGCCAACCCGACCGAGACGCTGCTGCGGCTGCTACGCCAGCAGGTGATGGCGCGCATGGCAGGCGGTTCGCGGCAGGCGGGGCCGCAGGAGTGCGACCTGCACCCCGTCGGCGAGGAGCTGGCACGCGCCGCCAACACGCTGGAGCGGGCGATGCTGCGTATCGTCGAGCCGCTGAAGACGCTGATAGAACGCCTCGCCGCGCGGCTGGAGGAGGAGGCGGACAGCCTGGACAGCGTCACCCGAGGGCGCATCGAGGCGATGTGCCGCAGCATCCATCGTCGCGCGATCACCCGGCTGGAAGCCTGGGCCAGCATGTTGCGCGCCCTGCCGGAGCCGCCGGCGGCCGACCGCACCCCGGAGCACGTGATGTTCCTGCGGCTGGACCGGCGCGACGGCGGGGCCGGTCCGGCCGACCGCGACATCGGCCTGCACCGGCACTGGCTCGACCCGACCATCCCGTTCGTGAGCGCCCTGGCCGCTCCCGCGCACGGCATGCTGATCACCTCGGCGACGCTGCGCGACGAGACCGGACTGGATGCCGGGGCCGCTTGGGAGGCCGCCGAAGCGCGTGTTGGCGCCGTGCACCTGCCGTCGCCCGCTCTGCGCGCCGCGCTGGCGAGCCCGTTCGACTATGCGCGGCAGACACGCGCCTTCATCGTCAACGACGTGGCCAACGACGACCCCGAGCAGCTAGCAGGCGCCTATCGCGCGCTGTTCGTCGCGGCGGGCGGCGGCGGACTGGGGCTGTTCACGGCGATCAGCCGGTTGCGCATGGTGCAGCAGCGACTGGCGAGACCCCTGGAGGAGGCCGGCATCCCGCTGTTCGCGCAGCACGTGGACGCGATGGACAACGCTACCCTGGTCGACGTCTTCCGCACCGAGATCAATTCCTGTCTGCTCGGCACTGATGCGATGCGCGACGGCGTCGATGTGCCGGGGCGGGCGCTTCGCCTGGTGGTGTTCGAGCGGGTGCCATGGGCGCGTCCGGACATCCTGCACCGGGAGCGGCGCATCCACCTCTCCGGCGGCGCGCCCACGCTCTATGACGACCGTATCGCCCGGCTCCGCCTGCGCCAGGCGTTCGGACGGCTGATACGCGCCTCGACCGATACCGGCGTGTTCGTGCTGCTCGACCGGCGGGCACCGAGCCGGCTGCTGTCCGGCTTCCCGGAAGGGGTGGCGGTCGTCCGCACCGGGCTTGCCGACGCGGTGGCGCAGACGGCACGCTTCCTGACGCTGGCGAAGCCGTGACCAACTTCCACGCCGCTGCGGCGTTCGCGTGGTGACAGCATCGGGCTGATCCGGTCCGTGACGATGCGTAAGGAATTCCACACGTGAGCGACGCGACCCCCAGCTACACCACCATCCCCATCCTCGGCGGCAACGTGCGCGAGGTGCAGGGGCTGCTGCCGGACGAAGGCACGCTGCAGCAGGCGACGCAGGCGCTGCTTACCGGCGGCTTCGACCGCGGCGACCTGAGCCTGCCCGATCCGGACCGCACGCCCGAGCAGCCGACCCAGATGCAGAACACCGGCAGCGTTGTCGGCGAGCAGGATGCGCCGCAGATGCGCACCGCGCTGAGCAGCACCGCAGGTGTCGCGGCTGCCCTGGTCGGCGGCGCGGTCGCGTCGGTGGCGACCGGCGGCGCGATGCTGCCGGTGGCGGCCGGAGCGGTCGCATCGGCACTTGGCGCCGGCGGGCTGACCCATCTCGGCTTTCAGGGAGCGGCGGACCGACGCGAGGCTGGCAACGACGCCAAGGGTGCCAGCGGCAAGCTGATCCTGGCCGCCGTGGTCAGGGACGCGGAGCGGGAGCGGGCGGCGACCGAGATCCTGCAGAAGGCAGGCGCAACCGAAGTCAGGACGGTCGAGCGTTCGGCGTCCTGAACGCATGTCCGCGAGGCCTGCCCCGGACGGGTGCGTCAGGCGGTCTTGAGGTTGGTGGCGGCCGCCTTGCCGCGCTCCATCGCGATCTCGTAGGTCACCTTCTGTCCCTCGTTCAGCCCGCGCAGGCCGGCGGCCTGCACGGCGGTGATGTGGACGAAGACGTCCTTGCCGCCATCCTCAGGCATGATGAAGCCAAAGCCCTTCGTGGTGTTGAACCACTTCACGGTTCCGCTCGCCATTGACCGCGCATCTCCTCATCCCATCCGGACAGGGCGTCCGGACTTCTCACTTCCTCGGACCCGATCGAGGGCCGTCGGTTACCCTTTCGTAATGGGGCCAGAAACCCCGGCACGAGTCAATCACAACTAGATGAGCGGTAAAACCGAACGAAAAAGGGCGGCCCCGTGGGACCGCCCTCCTTCGCAACAGACTGGCGAGTGGATCAGAAATCCATGTCGCCCATGCCGCCGCCCGGAGGTCCACCCGCTGGAGCTTTCTTCTCGGGCTTCTCGGCGATCATCGCCTCGGTGGTGACCAGCAGGCCGGCGACCGAAGCCGCATCCTGCAGGGCCGTGCGTACCACCTTGGTCGGATCGATGATGCCGGCGTCGATCAAGTTCTTGTACTCGCCGAGCTGGGCGTCGAAGCCCCAGGCGTACTCGGAGTTCTCCAGCACCTTGCCGGCGATCACGGCGCCGTCTTCGCCGGCGTTCTCGGCGATCTGGCGCAGCGGCGTCTGGATCGCCTTGCGGATGATCTCGATGCCGAACTTCTGGTCCTCGTTCTCGGGGACCATGTGCGCCAGCACCAGCGAGGCGCGGGCGAGTGCCGTGCCGCCACCGGGGACGATGCCTTCCTCGACCGCGGCGCGGGTCGCATGCAGCGCGTCGTCGACGCGGTCCTTGCGCTCCTTCACCTCGACCTCGGTGGAGCCGCCGACGCGAATGACCGCGACGCCGCCGGCGAGCTTCGCCAGGCGCTCCTGCAGCTTCTCGCGGTCATAGTCCGAGGTGGTCTCCTCGACCTGCGCGCGGATCTGGTTGCAGCGGCCCTGGATGTCGGCCTTCTCGCCGACGCCCTCGACGATCGTGGTGTTCTCCTTCTCGATGTGCACCTTCTTGGCGCGACCGAGCATGGCGAGCGTCACGTTCTCGAGCTTGATGCCGAGGTCTTCGCTGATCACCTGGCCACCGGTCAGGATCGCGATATCTTCCAGCATCGCCTTGCGTCGGTCGCCGAAGCCCGGCGCCTTGACGGCGGCGATCTTGAGGCCGCCGCGCAGCTTGTTGACCACCAGGGTGGCCAGCGCCTCGCCATCGACGTCCTCGGCGATGATCAGCAGCGGACGGCCGGACTGCACGACGCTCTCGAGCAGCGGCAGGATCGGCTGCAGCGACGAAAGCTTCTTCTCGTGGATCAGGATGTAGGGCTGATCGAGATCGGCGATCATCTTCTCGGCGTTGGTGATGAAGTAGGGCGAGATGTAGCCGCGATCGAACTGCATGCCCTCGACGACGTCGAGCTCGGTCTGGATGCCCTTGGCTTCCTCGACCGTGATGACGCCCTCGTTGCCGACCTTCTGCATGGCCTGGCTGATCATCTCGCCGATCTCGGACTCGCCGTTGGCGGCCATCGTGCCGACCTGTGCGGTCTCTGCGGGCGTGGTGATCTTCTTGGTGTTCTTCTCGAGCTCGGCGACGACGATAGCGACCGCCTTGTCGATGCCGCGCTTGAGATCCATCGGGTTCATGCCGGCCGCGACCGCCTTCAGCCCCTCGCGCACGATCGACTGCGCCAGCACGGTGGCCGTGGTGGTGCCGTCACCGGCGATGTCGTTAGTCTTGGAGGCGACCTCGCGCACCATCTGTGCGCCCATGTTCTCGAACTTGTCGGAGAGCTCGATCTCTTTCGCGACCGTCACACCGTCCTTGGTGATGCGGGGCGCGCCGAAGCTCTTGTCGATGACCACGTTGCGGCCCTTGGGACCGAGTGTCACCTTCACCGCGTCGGCGAGGATGTCGACGCCGCGCAGCATGCGCTGGCGCGCGTCACCGCCGAACCTTACGTCCTTGGCAGCCATGTTTGCTTCTCCTGGTTGTTGACGGGACTGCTATCGGAAGAGATCAGGCGGCCTTCTCGACGATGCCCATGATGTCGCTCTCCTTCATGATCAGCAGCTCCTCGCCGTCGATCTTCACTTCGGTGCCCGACCACTTGCCGAACAGCACGCGGTCGCCCGACTTGACGTCCAGCGCCACGATCTGGCCCTGCTCGTTGCGTGCACCGGCGCCGACGGCGATGATCTCGCCTTCCATCGGCTTTTCCTTGGCGGTGTCGGGGATGATGATGCCGCCCGCGGTCTTCTCTTCGCCGGTGATGCGGCGGACCACGACCCGGTCATGCAGGGGACGGAACTTCGCCATTTCGGATCGCTCCTCGATCAAGGCAGCGCCCTCGCTGAAAGCGACGCCGCCGGTTGTTGGCACTCCAAGGCACTGAGTGCCAAGGTGGCCGTGCGGCGATTTAGGCTTCGTGCGGGTCCAAGTCAAGCAATCGGCAGCACTCTGCGCCTTCGAGTGCCAAGTCATTGATCGAGCACAAGATTTTTATTGCGATTCGGCCCCGGGACAGGCCAGGATCATGAGCCTGTCACGAAAGCTTCGCCCTGCTCCGGAGTGTGCCCATGACCCTGTCGCTGCAGCTCAAGGACTACCGGCTGACCACGGCCGAGATCCTCTACCACCTCCCGGACCATCCGGCGATGCTGCAATCCTACGTATGGCAGGAACTCGATATCGCCCCGGCCTATCCGATCCTGCACAAGTTCCTGGAGTTCTGGCGACGCGAGATCGAGGGCAGGCTGCACTCGGTGCGGGTCGGATCGCTCACGCTCATCCGCGCACCGGACATACGCGTGCCGCGCACCGTCCTGACGCTGCATTAGAGCGCGATCGTTTGAGGTTGGTTCAACCTCAAGCGTGAATCGCCCTCGCCAAAACGAGAAGCTGGACCATGATCGGGTCAACCTGACACGATCATGGTCTAAGACCCAGCTCGCCGGGATCATCCGCCTATAGCCGTTCCACCTTCATGCGATCGACCTGCGCCAGCACCGCGGCGCGGTCCGGCAGGTCGGGTCCGGGTTGCACCAGCTTCGCCGCCGCGAAAGCCAGCGACAGCCGAGCCAGCCGCTCCGGGTCGGCCTTCTCGCGAAGTGCCGCGACCACGCCGGCGACCAGGGCGTCACCGGCACCGACCGTGCTGGTGACCGTCAGCAACGGGGGGTGACCCAGCAGCACGTGGCGCTCGCTGACGAACAGGGCGCCCTCGGCACCCCGCGAGACGATCACCAACCCGATGCCGCGCCGGCATAGCTTCAGCGCCACCTGGACCATCTCGCCCAGATCGGCGAACGGCTTGCCTGCCCACTCCTCCAGCTCATGCTGGTTCGGCTTGATCGCCCAGGGCAGCGCCTCGGCCGGCGCCGCCAGCGCCTCGCGAAACGGCAGACCGCTGGTGTCCAGCAGCACGCGCGCGCCGCGTCGGTTGAGCTGCCCGACCAGGTCCCGATAGGTCGTCTCCGGCAGGCCGGGCGGCAGGCTCCCGGACAGCACCGCGATGGCGCCCGGCTGCGTCTCCGCCTCCAGCACGGCGTGCAGCTCGTCGAGATGGACCGCCTGCGGCGTCAAGCCGGGCAGGTTGATGTCGGTGGTATCGCCGGCGGTTTCGTCCAGCAGCTTGATGTTGCGACGCGTCTGGCCGGGCAGCCGTATGAAGCGGTCGACGATGCCCTTGCCGTCGAAGAAGGACTGGAAGGTCGGCGCGTTGGCCTGGCCGAGAAAGCCGGTGGCGATGATCGGCGGCTCGCTGGAAAGACGCCAGTCGGACAGGCAACTCGCCACGTTGACGCCCTTGCCGCCCGCATACTGCTCGGCATGCCGGGCCCGATGCACGGCTCCGGGAACCAGCTCCGTCAGGTAGACGGTCTGGTCGATCGCCGGGTTGAGCGTCACGGTGAAAATGGCAGGCACGGTCATGCTCCGATCAGGCAGCCGCGCCGCCGGAGGCAAGCCCTCACGGTCCGGGACCACCGCTTCTCCTACCTCGACTATGACCTCATTCCGGTCTTCCGCAACACTGCATCATGAACGGTCCGGTCAGATGCAGAATGCCTGCTATTCTTCCGGCAGTATCGGAGGCACGCGTCGCACGTCATCCAGCAGCGCCTCGCGCGCGGCCTGCACGCGTGTGTCACGCAGCTCTTCGTCTTCCGTGCGGCCGAAGCGTGCGCGGTTCTGCTCGGCGAGCGCCGCGTCCTGCGCACGTGCCCGACGCTTCTTCGCGCGCTTGAGGTTGACGATCTCGCCCATCGCTTCATCCTGCCCCATCCGGCTTCGAAGGACGAGCACCATGGGCAAGATGATCACCCTCACCGCGTCGGACGGGCACAGCCTCTCCGCCTACGAGGCCGGCCTCGCCGACAGTCCGCGCGCCCTCGTGGTGCTGCAGGAGGCCTTCGGGGTGAACCACCATATCCGCGCCGTCTGCGACGGCTTCGCCGACAGCGGCTACCACGTGATCGCACCGGCGCTGTTCGACCGTGCCGAGCGTGGCGTGGAGATGGGCTACGAGGGCCCCGACCTGCAGCGCGGCATGGGCCTCTGTCAAAAGATCAATCCCGCGGACACGCTCGCCGACATCATAGCCGGCGCCGAGGCGCTCGGACGCGGGAGCGTCGGCGTCATCGGCTATTGCTGGGGCGGCACGCTGGCCTGGGCCGCGGCCACGCGGACGAAGCGCTTCAAGGCGGCAGTGGGCTGGTACGGCGGCGGCATCGTGGGCATGAAGGACGCGGTGGCGAACTGTCCGGTGCAGCTGCATTTCGGCGCCGAGGACACCCATATCCCGCTCTCCGACGTGGAAGGGATCCGCGCGGCGCAGCCTGGGGTGGAGGTGTTCGTCTACGCGGGCGCCGGGCACGGTTTCGGCTGTTCCGAACGCGGCAGCTACGACGCTCGCTCGGCCGCCCTCGCCCAGGAGCGCAGCCTGGCCTTCCTGCAGCACCATCTTTAACAGGCTTGCAGAGACGACTTCACGCCTCGTGCCGAACTGGGGAGGACTTCGATGCTCGGAACGATCCTGCTGATCGTCCTGATCCTGCTGCTGATCGGCGCCTTGCCGACCTGGGGTTATAGCGGCGGCTAGGGCTACTTCCCTTCCGGCGGCCTCGGGTTGCTGCTGATCATCGTCATCATCCTGCTGGTGGTGGGACGGATCTGATACCAGCCGCCCTGTCGGGCGACCGGTATCAGAGTCATATCCTGCACGTGGCCGCCCCGCCAACCCCACGTGCATACCGGTCAGCCCAAAGGGCCGCCGGTATGACCTTCAGCCCGCTCGCAGGATGCGTCCCGCGACCGCGTCGAGCCTGGCCAGCAGGGCGGGGTCGCGCGCAGCAGGCGCCGTGATCAGGGCATGGTCCAGCGCGCGGTCGCAACCGGCCAGGCAAGGCTCGCGCAACTGGCCGAGGGGCGGGATCACCGAACGCAGCAGGTTGCGCGCGTTGTGGGCGTTGGCGAGCATCACCCCCACCACCGCATCGACGGTGACGCTGTCATGGCCGGGGTGCCAGCAGTCGTAGTCGGTGACCATCGCGACCGTCGCGTAGCAGAGCTCCGCCTCGCGGGCGAGCTTGGCCTCGGGCATGTTGGTCATGCCCACCACCGAGCAGCCCCACGAACGATACAGCTCGCTCTCCGCGCGCGTCGAGAATTGCGGGCCCTCCATCACCAGGTAGGTGCCACCGCGGGTGACCGGCAGGCCGAGGTTGCGGGCATGGGTTTCCAGCACGTCGCCGAGGCGCGGGCAGAGCGGGTCGGCCATGGAGACGTGCGCCACCATGCCGGTGTCGAAGAAGCTCTTTTCGCGCGCGAAGGAACGGTCGATGAACTGGTCGATGATCACGAAGTGCCCAGGCGCCAGCTCGTCCTTCAGCGAGCCGACCGCCGACAGCGAGATCACGTCGGTGACGCCCGAGCGCTTCAGCGCATCGATGTTGGCGCGGTAGTTCAGCCGGCTCGGCGGGATCCTGTGGCCGCGGCCGTGACGCGGCAGGAACACGCAGCGCACGTCCCCGAGCCGGCCGAACAGCAGCGCGTCGGAGGGCTTGCCCCAGGGTGTCTCGACCTCGCGCCAGACCTTGTCCTGGAGGCCCTCGATGTCATACAGGCCGGAGCCGCCGATGACGCCGATGACTGGCTCGAACTCAGGGACGGACATTGGCCCACACCTTCCGCTTGAATACGAACACCAGGCCGAGAAGCAGCAGCAGGTAGACCATCACGCGTATGCCGGTGCGCCGGCGCTCCTCCAGATGCGGGTTCGCGGTCCAGGCAAGGTAGGTGGTCACGTCGTGCGCCATCTGCGCCTTGGTGGACTTGGTGCCATCGGCATACTTGACCTGGCCGTCCTGCAGCGGGTCCGGCATCGCGGTCGAGTTGCCGGGCACGTAGTCGTTGTAATGCATCCCGGCGGCAAGCGTGACGTTGGGCGGCGCGTCGCGGAACCCGGTCAGGTAGGCCTGGATGAAGCTCGGTCCGCCGGAAATGGTCTTGGCAAGACGCGACTGGTCCGGCGGCAGCGCGCCGTTATTGGCGGCGCGGGCGGCGACGTCGTTGGCATAGGGCAGCCGGAAATGATCGTCCGGCGTCGCGGCACGCAGCACGACGTTGCCGGTGGCGTCGGTGCCGCCGGGCACCGGCTGTCCGGCGGCGATGTCGTGGATCTGGTCCTGGTCCAGGCCGAGCCCGGACAGGTCGCGGAAGGTCACCTGCTTCATCGAGTGGCAGGAGGCACAGACCTGGCTGTAGACGGCATAGCCGCGCTGCACGCTGGCCAGGTCGAAGGTGCCGAACGGCCCCTCGAAGCTGTAGCCCTGCTCGGGGAACGGCAGCGACTGCAGGTTCTGCGCGGCGGCGGGCACCGCGCAGCAGCTGGCGGCCAAGCCGAAGGCGGCGCGCAGGATACGCATCAGTTCCGCTCCATCGGCGAGGCCACCGTTCGCGACGGTAGCGGCGCGCGCGACGGCACCGGAACCGCCTCGGCACGACGCAGGCGCGCCCGCAGCCCGGGCCGTGGCCGCGGCGCCGGACGGGTGAAGCTGTCCGGCACCGGCAGCGTCCGTTCCGCGTGGCTCAGCAACGGCAGCAGCACCAGGAAGTGCAGGAACCAGTACAGCGTCGCCAGGCGCGACAGCACCAGCCACACCCCGGCGGGACGATGCAGGCCGGCCACCAGGAGGACCAGGAACGCGATCACCAGCACCGCCATCAGCTTGCGGTAGGTCGGCCGGAACAGTGCGCTGCGCACCGGCGCGGTATCGAGCCAGGGCACCGCGAACAGCACCAGCACCGACCCGACCGGGAGCAGCAGGCTGCCGAACCTGGAGGGCACCGCGCGCAGGATGGCGTAGAACGGCGCGAAGTACCATTCCGGCGTGATGTCCGACGGCTTGGACAGCGGGTTCGCCTCGATGAAGTTGTCGGGCACCGTCAGCAGGCCCGGCAGGTAGAACACCAGCACGGCGAAGGCGAGCAGGAACACGCACAGGCCCAGACCATACTTGGCAGTGTAGTAGGGATGGAACGGCAGCGTGTCGCGCGGACCCGTCGCCTCAATGCCGAGCGGGTTGTCCGGGCCGGTCACCTGCAGGGCGGCGGCATGCAGCGCCAGGACGCCCAGGATCAGGAAGCCGGTGACCAGGTGCAGCACGTAGTAGCGGTGCAGCGACGCGTCGCCCAGGCCGTTGTCGCCCTGCAGTCCGGTGGCGAGCGAATGGCCGAAACCCGGGATGGCGGAGACAGTGTCCGAGAGCACCACGGCGCTCCAGTAGCTCATCTGGCCCCATGGCAGCACGTAGCCGGCGAAGGTGCTAATCATCGAGACCAGCAGCAGCAGCACGGCGGTCAGCCAGACCAGCTCGCGCGGCCGCTTGTAGGAGCCGTAATAGAGCGACCGGTAGACGTGGACGTAGAGGGCGACGAAGAACAGGCTGGTGCCGGCCATGTGCATCGAGCGGATGACCCAGCCGCTGCTCACCTGCCGGTCGATCGCTTCCACGCTGGCGAAGGCGGCGGCGCTGGTCGGGGTATAGTCGATCGCCAGGAAGATGCCGCTGAGCACCAGGGCGACCGCCGCCACGGTCGCGAACGCGCCGAAGGCCCACAGGTAGGTGAGGTTGCGCGGCATCGGGTAGTCGACGTAGCCGCGCCGGAACGCCGAGACGACCGGCAGCCGCTGATCGACCCAGCGCGTCAGCGGACCGGGTGCTTGACTGGAAGCAGGCAGGGCGGATGGAGGAGCTGCATCGCCTTGGAGCGGGCCGGCCATCAAGAGGTCCTTCAGCCAATCGAACAGTCCGAAGCCCCGGAGGGCGGAGGCCGGCGCGAGGGCCGACGACCGTCCCGGTCGCTGCGGGATCAAACGACGCCCGCATGACGGGCACCACGAAAACGGATGGGGCCGTCACGACCCCAGCGCCGCACTGTAAGGGCGCCACGATAGGCCTGCAACAGCCTGACGTTTAAGCTATGAGTGCGCGCCATGGATCCACTCGAGCAGCTTCCCGCAGCGTCCCGCCCGCCGCATGACCGCATCCGCGAGCGCACACGGGCCTGGTTCGAGGAGCTTCGCGACCGGCTCTGCGACGCGTTCGAAGCGATAGAAGTGGCCCAGGCTGGGGAGACGAAGCAGGCTGGCGAGGTGGCGCAGCCCGTAGCCCGCTTCGAGCGCACCCCCTGGAACCGTCCGGAGGGCGGCGGCGGCGTGATCAGCCTGATGCGCGGGCGGGTGCTGGAGAAGGTCGGCGTCAACGTCTCCACCGTGCAGGGCGAATTCAGCCCGGAGTTCCGCGGCTCGATCCCGGGTGCGGCCGAGGATCCGTCCTTCTGGGCTTCCGGTATCAGCCTGGTGGCGCACCCGCGCAGCCCGCTGGTGCCGGCCGCGCATTTCAACACGCGCCTGATCGTCACCACCAAGGGCTGGTTCGGCGGCGGCGGCGACATCACGCCGATGTTCCCGCACAGCCCGGAGGCGGCACTCGATGCGGCCTCGTTCCACGCGGCATTCCGGACGGCCTGCGACCGTCACGACCCGGACTACTACCCGCGCTTCAAGGAATGGTGCGACCGCTACTTCTTCCTGCCGCACCGCAACGAGCCGCGCGGCCTGGGCGGCATCTTCTTCGACCACCTCGATAGCGGCGACCTCGACGCCGACTTTGCCTTCGTGCGCGATGTCGGCGACGCCTTCCTGTCCGTCTACCCGAAGCTCGTGCGTGCTCGCATGGGGCAGCCCTGGACCGAGGCGCAGCGAGAGCAGCAGCTGGTCCGTCGCGGCCGCTACGTCGAGTTCAACCTCATCCACGATCGCGGCACGCTGTTCGGGCTCAAGACCGGCGGCAACGTCGAGGCGATCCTGATGAGCCTGCCGCCCGAAGTGCGCTGGCCCTGAATGGTGCGGGGCGGCATCGGTCCGCTGCTGTAATATTTGGTTCAGCCGGTGATTGTCTGTATCGTCTCACGAGAAACGGCGGGAGATCGGGCGTTGCACAGGACTGGACGACCGGGATGACGATGGCGGCGGGCCTGCGACGTAGACGGCTCCTGCATCTCGGCATCCGGCTCGCCGGCTCCGCGATCGCGACGGGGGTCGGCGGCGTGGCACTCGCCCAGCGCAAGGCCGTGCCGATCCGGCTCAGCTCCACGACGCTCGGGATGGCGGCACCCGATCTTGCCAACCCCGCGATGATGGTGGCCGGTCCCGCGGACGCCGCGACCGGACGCTGGGCCGGGCTGCTCGCCGGTCCGCTCGCCGAGGCGCTGCATCCCGGCGGCGCCATCGCGGTCTCCGCGATCGGCGGGCGCGACGGCGTGACTGGCGCCAACGCCTTCGAGGCGCTGACCAACCCTGACGGATCGACCGCCCTGCTGGTGCCGGGTGCGGCGGCGATCGCCTGGCTCGTCGGCGACCCGCGCGTCCATTTCGATGCCGGACGCTGGGTGCCGGCACTGATGAGCTTCGGCCACGCGGTCCTGCTCGGCCGCGCCAGTGCAAATCTGTCCAGGTTGCGCGTGGCGGCCTCGACGCCGGGCGGACTGGAGCTGTCCGCCCTGCTCGGCCTGAGCGTGCTCGGCGTCACGCCGGTGCCGGTGTTCGGGCTGGCCGATCCCGAGGATGCGCACGCCGCGCTGCTGGAAGGGCGGGTCGATGCGATCCTGCTGACCGGACGCGACGTGCCGCAGCGCGTCGCCGCGTTGTCCGGCCGAGACCTGCACCCGATCTTTTCCCTGGATGCGGAGGCGCGCGCGACGCGGCCAGATCCGGCGTTGCCCGGTGTGGCGACGCTGCCGGAACTCTACGGGGCGCGTTTCGGTCGCAGGCCGACCGGGCCGTTGTTCGAGGCCTGGAAGGCGACGGCGGCAGCCGCGCGCCTCGATGCCGCCCTGGTGCTGCAGCCGCTGACGCCACCCGCGCTGGTCGCGCAGTGGCGGCGGGCCTGCACGCACGCGATCGCCGACCCGACCCTGGCGAGTACCGCCAGGACGGCGCAGCTCAGTTCCCTGCCGGCGCCGGGTTGTGTCGATGCGCTGTCCGCGATCGTTGCCGACGAGAGCACTCTGCTGGCGCTGCGCCGCTGGATCGCCGGCCACACCGACTGGCGCCCGGCCTGATCGTCAGGCGCCGAGCCGCCGGCGGTGGCGCTCGCGGAACACGCTGCGCTGCGGCAAAACCTCCGGTTTCCACAACTTTAGATGATATTTCATGAAAGTCGCGCGAACGACTTCATAACGTTATTTTATCGATTGCGCCCCGGCTCGTGGTCTGTTCTAATCACAGAATCGTGATGAGGAGATCATCGATGACCGATGCCCTGGAAAATTCCATCCTCGCCCGAGTGATCGCGGCTATTCAGGAAACCGCCTTCTCGCAGACCCTCGCGATCAACCGGGAAAGCCGGTTCGTCGAAGACCTGGATCTGGACAGCCTCGACGTGACCGAGGTGGTGCTGCATATCGAGGAGGCGTTCGATACCGAGTTCTCGTCGGAGACGATCGCGCGCTTCCACAGCGTGTCCGACGTGGTGAACCATCTGAGCCGGCGCTTCTTTCCGGATGCAGCGGAATTCACGCGGGCCAGGATGGCGTAAGGCAACTCTCGAAGCCTGCAGTGCGACGCCGTGCCTTGCTACACCAGGACGCCGGACTCGATCGCGGCGAAGAACGTCGCCGCCTGGGTGCGCATGGCATCGACGCGCTGGGCATCCATCCGTGACAGCGTGCGCACCGGCATCGCCATGCGCGGGTTGCCGCCCAGGCGCTGCTGATGCCGGGCGATGAAGTCCCAGTATAGGAAGTTGAACGGGCACGCATCCACGCCGACCGCCGTGCGGACGTCGTACTTGCAGCCCGAGCAGTAGTCGCTCATGCGGTTGATGTAAGCGCCGGAGGCGGCGTACGGCTTGGAGGCCATCACGCCGCCATCGGCGAACAGTGCCATGCCGCGCACGTTGGGCATCTCCACCCACTCGTAGGCGTCCGCGTAGACGATCATGTACCACTCATCGACCTCGTCGGGATCGAGGCCGGCCAGAAGGGCGAAGTTGCCGGTGATCATCAGCCGCTGGATGTGATGCGCGTAGGCGTGCGCACGCGTGTCGGCGACCACGTGCGACATGCAGTTCATCCGGGTCTCGCCCGACCAGTAGAACCAGGGCAGCTTGCGCGTCGCCGCCAGCGCGTTCAGCGTCCCGTACTCGGGCATGCGCAGCCAGTAGATGCCGCGCACGTATTCGCGCCAGCCCAGTATCTGCCTGATGAATCCCTCTACCGCGTTCAGCGGCGCGCGGCCGTCGCGCCAGGCGGCCTCGGCGGCGCGGCACACCACCAGCGGGTCGAGCAGGCCGGTGTTGAGCGAGGTCGAGACCAGCGCGTGGAACAGCACCGGATCGCCCGCGCGCATGAAGTCCTGCCAGTCGCCGAACTCGGCCAGCCGCTCGCTGACGAAATGGTCGAGTGCGAGCATCGCCTGCTCGGCCGTCACCGGCAGGTCGAACCCGTCGAGATCGCCGAAATGCTCCGCGAACTCGCGTCCCACCAGCGCGATCACCGCCTGCGTCTGCGCATCCGGCGGGAAGGACGGCACCACCGGCGGCCGCTTGGAGGCCGGCATGCGCTTGCGGTTCTCGGCGTCGAAGTTCCAGCGCGCTCCAGCCGGCGCGTTCTCGTCCATCAGCACGCCGTGCCGGCGGCGCATCTCGCGGTAGAAGAACTCCATGCGCAGCTCGCGCTTGCCGTCCGCCCAGTGCCGGAACTGCCGGTGCGAGCACAGGTAGCGGGCGTCGTCGGCGATCTCGGTCGGGACGCCGCTCGCCTCCTGCCAGCCGGACATGTCCTGCAGCAGGCGCCACTCGCCAGCCTCGGTCGCGACGATACGCCCGGGCCGGAAGCGCTGCACGGCGCGCAGCATCTCGCCGCGCAGGGAGTGCGTGTTCGCTGGGTCGTCCAGGGTCACGTACTCCACCTGCACGCCGCGGTCGCGCAGCCGCTGGGCGAAGTGGCGCATTCCCGACAGCACCAGTACGATCTTCTTCTTGTGGTGGCGGACATAGGTGCACTCGCCGCGCACTTCCGACATCAGCACGATGTCGTTCGCCGGATCGAGGCCTTCGAGCGCCGAGAGGCCGTCCGAAAGCTGATCGCCAAGCACGATGCGCAGCGTTCTCAAGGGGAATCCCTCCAGGTCCGGGAGCGCAGCCGCGGGATGATCCTACCGCCTGCCCGTCCTGCGCCTGAGCAACACGCGCACCGAGCCGGAGTTGCCAGCGTGCGGATGCACGGCGGCGAGCACCAGGTGGCGCAGGTCCTGCCGGCTCAGCCAGAATGGCAGCTCGCGACGCAGGATGCCGCCCTCCTGGCCCGACCCCACCCCGGTGATGATCTCGACGCAGCGCAGTTGCTCCGACTGGGCGCGCAGCAGGAACCCGTGCAGCACCGTGAAGGCGGCCTGGGCGGTGCGGCCGTGCAGGTCCAGCGTGCGCTGCGGACGCAGCCTGCCGTTCGAGAGGGTGCGCCAGCTGGTGTCGTCCAGCCCGGGCTGGCGGGTGCCGATCTCGACCATCCTGGAGGCGAAGCTCGGCCTGGAGGCGCCCGGCCTGGAGGCGGCCGGCTGCGGCATCGTCCGCGGCGGCGGCGCGGCAGCGGGTTCTGCCGGCAAGGCGGCCGGGGCCGGCGGTACGGGCGGCTGGCGGCCCTTGAGCGGCTGGATCTGTCGCGCGAACGCGTCCCAGACCAGGCGGTCGGGCTCGCTGAGGCGACGGGGCATGGCGATCTCCTCCCGGCTGCCTGGGCGATGTTTCGGCCTCAGTGTCTCATGCGGGGCGAACGCCGTGAAGCCGATCTGGACCCTGGCCGGCGCGCGCCCTACAGAGCGCCGGTGCCAACCCGTCTTCCCGCTCCCCTCCGCGCGCCGGTGCTGATCCTGGCGGTGCTGGCGCTGCTCTGGCCGCGTGCCGCGGTGACGCCGCTCTCCAGCTACGACCAGCGCTTCTATCTCGGCATCGCCTACGACCTGCGCCACTTCGGCCGGTTCACCGACGGCTTCTCCTACGCCGGCGGCGGCCCCGATACGGCACGGCCGCCCGGCATGCGCTTCACGCCGCTCTATCCAGCCTTCCTCGCCGCCACGGCGCGGTTCGACCCGGCGCTGCGCGAGGCGATCGGCTGCGTCGAGCGAAGCGCCGGCCGCGATCCCGCCTGCCCGCGTGCGGCACCGGTCGCCCGCTTCGCGCAGTTCCTGATGCTGGCCGGCTTCTACTGGCTGCTATGGGGCGCGATCGGGCGGGCGACGGGCTGCGCGCGCACCGGCTGGATCGGGCTCGGCCTCGCCCTGATGACGGCGCCGCTGCTGCTGCTCTCGGTCAACACGCTGATGACCGAGACGATGGGCCTGCTGCTCTCCGCCGCCGCCTGCGCGCTCGCCGCGGAAGCGGCCGGGCGGATGCAGGCGCTGCGCTGCGTGCCCTGGTGGCTGGGCTGCGGGGTGGCGCTCGGCCTGGCAACCCTGTGCAGGCCGAGCTTCCTCTATCTGGCCTGGGGTGGCCTGGCGGTCGGTGCCCTGATCGCGATCCGCGGCCGGCGCCCTGAGGCGGCGGCGGCGCTGGCGGCGTTCGCGGGCGGCACCGTCCTGGTCGTGCTGCCCTGGCTGCTGCGCAACGCGCTGGTGCTGCACCGCTTCGCGCTTAGCTTCGGCTACGCGTCGCACACGCTGATCCAGCGCGTCGCCTTCGACGCCATGAACCCGCGCGAGTACGGCCTGAGCTTCGTCTGCTGGCTGCCCGACGGGTCCGGGCTCGGCAGGCTGCTCGCCGGCCGCCACGCCTGCGACCGCTTCGGCTGGGACGAGCATCCGGACAGCTTCTACGCGATCGGCACCGGCCCGCTGATGCAGCGGAGCCTGGCCGCGTCCGGCGGCTGGCCCGGCCACATGCACTACGTCGTGCACCACTACCTGCTCGCCGAGCCGCTGCGGCACCTGCTGGTGACGGTGCCGCTGGCGTTGCGCGGCCTGTACGTCGACCATTACTGGGGCCTGCTGCTGGCGCCGGTCAGCGCGCTCGCGATCGTGTCCGCCGCGCGCCGCCGGGCTGCCGGGATCCTGCTGCTGTCGCTGCCGGCCTGGCTCCTGCTGCTGTTCAACGCCCTGGTGGCGGTCAACCAGCCACGCTACAACCTGCTGCTGATCCTGCCTTTCTCGCTGGCCGGCGCGATGTTGATCGAGCACCTGTGGCAGCGGGCACGCAGCAGGAGCGCCCTGCAACACCGACATCACGGAGCACCGCCATGAGCATCTTCGCCTCGATCCTCTCCAAGATCTTCCATCCCGGAGCGGCCTCGGCGTCTGAGGCGGCGCCGGCGCCCGCGGCGGCCGATACCGCACCGGCCGAAGCGGCGGCGGCACCGTCCCAGCCGGTCGACGTCGCGGCGGTGCTGACCGACCTGGCTTCGAAGAACCCGCAGCACCTGAACTGGCAAAGCTCGATCGTCGACCTGATGAAGCTGCTCGACCTGGACAGCAGCCTGCAGTCGCGCACCGAGCTCGCGCACGAGCTGCACTATTCCGGCGACACCGGCGACTCCGCCTCGATGAACGTCTGGCTGCACAAGCAGGTCATGCAGAAGCTGGAGGAGAATGGCGGCACCGTGCCGGCCGACCTGAAGGGCTGAGCCACCTACATCAGCCGCTTCCAGAGTCGCGTGCCGATCTCGGCGGCGCGGTCGCGCAGCGGACGGGTCTGCCAGTCGCGCAGGGCGACGTGCACCGACCGGCCGATCTCCGCGCGCAGCAGCGCCTCCACCGCCGAGGCGGTGTCGCGGCCGAGCACGATGGCGTCGATCTCGTTGTTGAAATAGGCGCTGCGCCGGTCGAAGTTCGACGAGCCGATCGCGGTCCACACCCCGTCGATGGTGGCGACCTTGGCGTGCAGCATGCCCCGATGCACCTCGTGGATGCGCACGCCGGCGCGCAGCAGCGGGCCATAGAGGTCGCGCGCCGCATGCACCGCCGACTGCACGTCGCTGTAGCCCGGCAGCATCAGCTCGACCGCTACGCCGCGGCGGGCGGCGCGGGCGAGCAGCCGCCACTCCTCGGTGGTCGGCACGAAGTAGCCGGTAGCCAGCAGGATGTGGCGGCGGGCTCCGCCGATCGCGGCGCGTATCGACGTGTTGTAGAGCGGCAGGTGCTCGCGCGGCGCGCTGCCGTCGATGCGCAGCGTCTCCACGCCCTGGGCGGCCGGCCGCGGCGGGTCATGCTCCGGGCCGCCGCGCAACGGCGCCGGATCGCCGCCCTGGCCACGCCAGATATGGAAGAACAGCTTCTGGATCTCGGCCACCGCGGGGCCCTCGATGCGCGCCGCGTTGTCGACCCAGAAGGCCTGGTCGGCACAGGGGCCGCGTCCGACGCTCTCCGGGGTCTCGTAGACGCGCGAGAGGTTGACGCCGCCGAGGATGCCGACGGTGCCGTCCACCACGGTCAGCTTGCGATGGTCGCGGTCGTTGATGCTGATGTTGAAATACTGCCGCAGCGGGTTCACTGAGTGATACTCGAGCACGCGCACGCCGGCCGCCTGCAGCCGGTCGAACTGCTCGTCCGGCGTGTCCCCCGAACCGACCGCGTCCCAGATCAGCGCCACCTCGATCCCAGCCCGCGCCTTCGCCTCCAGCAGGCCGAACAGCGAGCGCCCGTCCAGGGTGACATCCTCCAGCGTGTAGTACTCGAGATGGACATGGTCCTGCGCCGCCTCGATCGCGTCCAGGATGGCGCGCACAGCGTCGCTGCCGTTCGGCAGCAGCGTGACCCGGTTGCCCTCCAGGAGCGGGCAGTCCGACGCCGGCGCGTGCAGGCCGGCATGGTGGGCGAGATCGTCGTCAGTCATGTAAGCGCGTTCCTCGCCGCCGCCGCTTCGAGCAGCGCCCTTTTGCACGGAGGCGTGTGAGGGTAGAGAGGAGCATGACTGCGCCCCTACGCGTGACCAGGCTCGACCGGTATGTCTTGCGCCAGCTGCTGGCGGCCCTGCTGGCCACCACGGGGGGCCTGGCCGCGCTGATCTGGCTGACGCAGTCGTTGCGCTTCGTGACCATGGTGGTCGATCGCGGCCTGTCGCTGCGCGTGTTCCTGCAGCTCACCGGCCTGCTGGTCCCGTCCTTCGTCGCCGTCATCCTGCCCATCACCACCTTCGTGGTCATCCAGTTCACCTACCAGCGCCTGTCCGGCGACCGCGAGCTGACGGTGATGCGGGCGGCCGGGCTGTCCCCCTCGGCGATCGCACGGCCGGCCCTGGCCTGCGCGGTCCTGGCGGTCACGCTCTCCTACGTCCTCAACCTGCTGATCGTTCCTGCGAGCTATCACGCCTTCCGCGAGTACGAGTTCGAGATACGCAACAAGATGGCCGCGTTCCTGCTGCAGGAAGGCGTGTTCACGCGTGTCTCCGACACCATGACGGTCTACGTACGCCGGCGCGACCAGGACGGCACCCTGCATGGCATCCTGGTCGAGGATGACCGCCAGAAGAACAGCCGGGCCACCATCCTGGCCGAGCGCGGCGCGCTGGTCTCCGCCGGAGGCACGCCGCACGTCGTGCTGTTCAACGGCTCGCGCGAGGAGATCGACCGCAACACCGGGCGGCTGAACGTGCTCACCTTCGCACGCAACAGCATCGACCTCAGCTCGTCGAACAAGGACCAGCAGCGTTTCCGCGATTCGGCCGAGATGTCGCTGGGCGAGCTGCTCGACCCCGATCCGCGCACCGTCGCCGCGCGCGACCGGGGCAAGCTGCTGGTCGAGGCGAACCGGCGCCTGGCCGCGCCGCTCAACGCGCTGTCGTTCGCGATGGTGGCGCTGGTCAGCATCCTGATGGGTACCTTCAGCCGGCACGGCAGCACGCTGCGGCCGCTGGTCGCGATCCTGGCGGTGGTCGGATTGCTCGCGACCGGATTGGTGATCCAGAACGTCGCGGCGCGCAGCCCCGTGCTGATCCCGCTGATATGGCTGGAGGCGATCCTGCCGGGCGTGATCTGCGCCGGGCTGCTGTTCATCCCGGAGTGGCAGCGACGCGGCGGCGAGATCCGCCTGGTGATGACCGCCCCGGGCGCCCTGCCGGGGACCGGACGGGTGTCGCGTGCCTCCTCGTCCTCGGCCGCCTGAGGGATGCCCGTCGCGGTCATCCTTCCGCTCTACCTGGCGCGGCAGTTCAGCCTGGCCGTGCTGGCGATGATCGCCGCCCTGACCGGACTGGTCTCGCTGTTCGACTTCATCGACCTGCTGCGCCGCGCCGCCACCCGGCCGGACGCCGGTGCCGCGCTCGCCCTGCAGATCGCGGCCCTGCGGCTGCCATATTACTGCATCGAGATCCTGCCGTTCGCGGTGCTGCTCGGCGGCATCGTCTGCTTCTGGCGGCTGACCCGCTCCTCCGAGCTGATCGTCGCCAGGGCCGCGGGCCTGTCCGCCTGGCAGTTCCTGGCCGCACCCCTGGCCTGCGCCCTGCTGATCGGGACGTTTGCCACCGCGCTGCTGAGCCCGCTCTCCTCGGTGGCCTACGCGCAGGCGGAGCAGCTCGACAACCTCTATCTGCGGAGCGGCAGCGGCACCCTCGACCTGGCCGGCGGACAGCTCTGGCTGCGCCAGGCCGACCACCAGCTGATGCCGCAGGGGGTCGCGATGCTGCACGCGCGCGAGGTGCGGATGAAACACGGGGCACTCGACCTGCGCGGTGTCAGCGTCTTCCGCCTCGACGGCTCGGATCACCTGCTCTCGCGCATCGAGGCGCCCTCCGCCCGGCTCGGCCACAAGGAGTGGCTGCTCGACGACGCGCACAGCATCGCCCCCGACCATCTGCCGGTGCCGGTCGGAGCACTCCGCCTGCCGACCGACCTGACCGTGCGACGCGTGCAGGAGAGCTTCGCCTCGCCCGACACGCTCTCGGTCTGGACCCTGCCCGGCTTCATCGCCCTGCTGGAGCGCTCGGGCTTCTCGTCGATCCGCCACCGACTGCATTTCCAGACGCTGCTGGCGCTGCCGTTGCTGGCCGGGACCATGGCGCTGGTCTCCGCGGGGTTCTCGATGCGGCCGGCACGGCGCGGCGGCGTCGCGCGCATGATCGGCAGCGGCGTCGCCGCCGGCTTCTCGCTGTTCACCATCTCCAAGATCGCCGAGCAGTTCGGCGAGTCCGGCGTGCTGCCGCCGGTCATGGCCGCCTGGGCGCCCACCGGGGCCGGCTTGCTGTTGGCGATCACGCTGCTGCTCCACCTAGAGGACGGCTAATGCTGCGAGACCATTCGATAATTCTACTCCGGCGGCCGTCCGACGCGACCGTCTGCGCTTCCGGTGCTCACGGACCATTGAGGTCCGCTCCGCTCCGGTTCTCGACGGCCACGCCGGACGACTCGCCGGAGCGAATTCTCGGATGGTCTCGGGCGGTTTGGGTCGGAGCATTGTTCAGTATCTTCCTTGCGGCACCAGCCCTGGCGCAGGTTTCCTTGCCTGGGCTTTCGGGGGCGAAGGGGGCGCCGGTTTCTCGGAATGATCCGGTTACTTTCCAGGCCGATGACGTTTCCTATGACAGCAAGCGCGGGCTCGTTACATGGAGCGGGCACGTCGAGCTCTGGCAGAACGACCATATCCTGCGCGCCGACCGGGTGACGTTCGACCGCAACACCAACGTCGCCGCGGCCAGCGGGCACGTCGCCATCGTCGAGCCGGACGGGCAGGTGCTGTTCGCGCAGTACGCCGAGCTTACCCAGGGCATGCGCCAGGTGGTGATGGGCGACATGCGCGGCCTGCTGGCGATGAACGCCAAGCTCGCCGCGAACGGCGCACGACGCACCGACGGACGTATCAACGAGATGTCGCGGGCGGTCTATACCGCCTGCAAGATCTGCGCGCAGCACCCCGAGCAACCGCCGTTCTGGCAGCTGCGCTCCTACACCGCGACGCAGGACCTGGAGCACAAGCGCATCGAGTACGAGGACAGCTACCTCGACCTGTTCGGGGTGCCGGTCGGCTACTTTCCCTACTTCTCGGTGCCGGACCCTTCGGTGAGGCGACAGAGCGGCCTGCTGCTGGGCGACATCTCACCGTCCGACAAGCATCTCGGCACCTACGTCACGCTGCCCTACTACTGGGTGATCAACGGCCAGTCCGACGCCACCTTCGTGCCGCTGATCTCGTCGGCGACCGGGCCGCAGCTCACCACCAACTACCGCAACTTCCTCGACGAGGGCCGCTTCAACCTCACCGGGGCGCTCGCCTACGACACCCACAGGCCATACCAGGTCTTCGGTGACTCCGCCGACCGCAACACGATCGGCCTGTCCGGCTACGTGTTCGCCAACGCCAACTTCGACTGGAACGACCACTGGCACTACGGCACCAGCATCAACGTCGCCAGCTCGTCGGACTACATGCGCGACTACCGGGTTACGGGCTACGGCAACGACGTGCTGACCAGCAACGCCTACGTCGAGGGCTTCGGGATCGGCGCCTACTCGCGCCTGGACGCGATCGGCTACCAGGGGCTCAACCGTGGCGTCATCAACCAGAGCCAGCTGCCCTACGTGCTGCCGCGCTACCGGTATGATTTCTTCGGCGAGCCGGACGCGCTCGGCGGGCGCCTGTCGGTCAACACCCAGGACTTCAACGTCTACCGCTCCAACGGCACCTCGGACGAACGCGCCAGCCTGAGCCTGAACTACGACCGGCCGTTCTCGGGCCCGCTCGGGCAGTTATGGAACCTGACCCTGCACGTGGACTCCGAGGCCTACAACGCGCGCAGCCTGGAGCTGGCGCCGAACTATGCTACCGCGAACGCGGCCACCACCACGCACGCGCTGCCCAGCGTCGCGCTCAAGATGAACTGGCCGTTCCTGCGCACCCTGAAGAACGGCAGCAGCCAGATCATCGAGCCGATCGTGCAGCTGATCGCAGCACCCAATTCCGGCAACAGCGTCAACGACAACATCCCCAACGAGGACAGCCTGGACTACGAGTTCACCGACACCACGCTGTTCCGGCTGAACCGGCACGAGGGCATCGACCGGCTCGATGGCGGGCTGCGCGCCAATGTCGGCGTGCACGGCAACTGGACCTGGGGCACCAGGCAGATCGACGCCCTGGTCGGCGAGAGCTACCAGGAGCATATCGACCATAACCAGATCCCCAACAGCGGGCTGCTGACGCATGCGTCCGACATCGTCGGCCGGATCAGCTTCATCCCGGCGGACTGGCTCGACTTCACCGCGCGCGGCCGCTTCGACCACAGGACGGGGCAGACCCGCTTCGCCGACGGGTTGGTCAGCGCCGGCACCAACCTGCTGCGCGTCACCGGCGGCTACATCTACAACTCGCGCGACATATATTATTACTACAACAGCAACTTCCGCGGCGGCCGTCCCGATCTCGCCTTCTTCGTGCCGGTCAACGAGGCGACGCTCGGCGTGTCCAGCCGTTTCCGGCAATATCGCGTATCCGGCTTCGGCCGCCGCGACCTCGCCACCAACCGCTTCGTCGCCATCGGTGCGGACGCCGCCTACGAGAATGACTGCTTCATCTTCGACGTGTCCTACGTGAAGCGCTACACCACCATCAACGGCGACAACGGCGACACGTCGATCCTGTTCAGCGTCACCTTCAAGACCATCGGCACCTTCCCGGTGAATGGCTGAAGCGGCACGTCCGCCGGAAAGTCCCCCAGTCAAGTCCAGAAAGAACACATCCATGCGCCTCCCCGCCCTCCCGACACTGGCCCTGCTCGGATTGACCGCCCCGCTCCTGGCGCCAGGAGTGACGTGGGCGGCGGCGCACCATGCGCACGCGGCGACGCAGAAGCCCGCCACACCGGCCGGCGGCGCGAGCGAGGCGCAAGCGCAGGACGCCATCGTCGCCGTCGTGAACGGCAGCATCATCACCCGTCGTGACATCGACAACCGCAGCCGGCTGTTCGCGCTCTCCACCGGGCTGCCGATGAACGAGGAGGTGCAGGTGCGGCTGCGTCCGCAGATCACCCGTCAGCTGATCGACGAGCGACTGCGCATGCAGGAGATCCAGTCGCGCCGCATCGTGATCACGCCGGACCAGATCGCCAGCGCCATCGGCGACATCGAGAAGCGCAACAACATGAAGCAGAACGCGCTGCGCGACCATCTGGAGCAGGATGGGGTTTCGCTGACCACCCTGATCGACCAGATACGCGTGCAGCTCGGCTGGACCCACGTGCTGCGCGAGCAGCTCGGCGAGCGCGCGCGCATCGGCAACAACGAGATCAAGCAGCGCGAGGAGGCGCTCAAGCGCGAGGTCGGCCAGCCCGAGTACAGCATCAGCGAGATCTTCATCCCGGTCGAGGATCCCAAGCACAACCAGGAAGCGCTCACCTTCGCGCAGACGGTCATCAGGCAGCTGCATGACGGGGCACCCTTCCCGATCGTGGCGGCGCAGTTCAGCCAGGCGCAGACCGCCCTCGAAGGCGGCTCGCTCGGCTGGGTGCAGGCGGACGAGCTGGACCCGGAAGTGCTCAACATCGTCAGGCAGATGCCGATCGGCGCGGTCAGCAACCCGATCCGCGTGGCGGGCGGCTACGACGTCGTGACGCTGCTCGGCAAGCGCGAGATCGGCCGCGAGATCGCGACCGTCCTGAACCTGCGCCAGGCCTTCATCCCGTTCAGCGCGCCGCTCAACCCGCAGGCGCCCACCCAGCAGCAGCAGCAGGCGCTGGCGCGTGCCGAAGCGGTGTCGAAGAACGCGCATTCCTGCGCCGACATCGAGACCGCCAACAACGCCGCCGGCAACACGCGCGCGGCCAACCCGGGCAGCGTGCAGGAGGACCGCCTCAACCCGCAGATGCGCGCGGTGGTGGACCCGCTCAAGCCCGGCCAGGCGACGCGGCCGCTGGTCTCGACCGACGGCATCGCCATCATCATGGTCTGCTCGCGCGAGACCAAGAACCTCGCGGACCGCTCGCCGGACGAGATCGCCGACCAGCTCCTCAACGAGCGCGTCGAGCAGGTCTCGCGCCAGGTCAACCGCGACCTGCATCGCCGCGCCTCGATCGACATGCGCACCACATCCTGAACCCGGTCCGCGACGCGATCGTCCGGCACGGGCTGGATGCACGCAAGTCGCTCGGGCAGCACTTCCTGCTCGACCTCAACCTCACCGCCCGGATCGCGTCGATGGCGGGCGATCTCGAAGGCCGGGACGTGGTCGAGGTCGGACCCGGACCGGGCGGACTGACGCGCGCGCTGCTCGACGGCCACGCCCGCCGCGTCGTCGCGGTCGAGATCGACCGGCGCGCCGTCGCCGCGATGCGGGAACTGCAATTAATGCATCCCGAGCGACTGCGGGTGGTCGAGGCCGACGCGATGAAGCACGACCTCTCCGCGCTGTGCGAGGGCCCGCGCCAGATCATCGCCAACCTGCCCTACAATGTCGGCACGCCGCTGCTGGTCGGCTGGCTGCGTCAGGCGGCACGCTGGGAACGCATGACGCTGATGTTCCAGATGGAGGTGGCGGAGCGTATCTGCGCGGCGGCGGACACCGGGGAGTACGGCCGGCTGTCGGTGCTGGCGCAGTGGTGCTGCACTGCCGCGATCCTGATGCGCATCCCGCCGGGCGCCTTCTCGCCGCCGCCCAAGGTGTTCTCGGCGGTGATCGGGCTGGTGCCCCGCCCTGAGCAGCCGCCGGCGGAGCTGTTCGCGGCGATGGAGCGGCTGACCGCGGCGGCGTTCGGCCAGCGACGCAAGATGCTGCGCGGCGCCCTGAAGCCGCTCGGCGGCGACGCGCTGCTGTCTCGTGCCGGCATCGATTCCAGCCGTCGCGCGGAAACGCTGACGGTCGCCGAATACGACGCGCTGGCCCGTCTGCTATGAAATCTGTGCTCTGATCAGGAAACTGTCGCCCTGGATGGTCAGCTAAGTATTAACACTTACCAACTAGGCGCACACAGGAGACAAGGCATGTATGATTTTGCTGAAGCGCGGATATTTGATGAAATGAAGCTTCTGCGAACTGAGGCCGACGCTAACATTTACCTGAATGTTTATGCAGCTCTCATAGTCGCGCTTAGTTTTCATATTGATGACGCGTCTGGTGCCTTGTGGGCAGCGCTCAATTCTCCACGAGACGTTCAAGCAATTATTTTCGGAATGATGTTCTTCATTGGTCTCTGTGGTGGCAGCATCTTTGCGATACTTCAATGTTGTCGGAACTACTCAAAATCGGTCGAGATGTTTGCTGTCGATAGGATGGCATTGCAGGTCATTGAAGACAGCTGCATGGATGGAGCAGACCTTGAAGAGCTGGAGAAAAATGCAAGTCGGAAGATTTTCCGAGAAGCAGTGTGCGTCAATGGTCGGATGCGCAGCATGGTAAACGAGAAGCGGCATTTGCAACGCTTTACAGCGCTGGCTCTTCTTCTCAGCTTTCTTGGTCTTGCAAGCAGTCTTGTCCATGAAAGGGAAATTAGAAACGTGAGGCATCAAGCGCAGGGGGCCTCAATAAGCTCAATGCGTTCACTTCACTGAATTAGAGCTAGGATCCACTTGACGCCTCGCAGACACTCTCGTAGCTTGAATGGAAATACTGATGTGAATAATTATTCATAGTAATCGGGAGTGAAGAAGCGGAGATGGAAATCTGTCAGATCGGGAAGCTTCGACGAGAAGCGTTTTAATCATGTCGGAGTCTAGCTCGGACATCATCGGGTTGCATGATCGCTTAGCCTACCTGCGTGCGATCGCGAGCGAGATACGCATCTCCATCGTCAACACTATCGCCGGCCCGCGCATGGGGCATATTGGCGGCGACCTCTCCGTCACCGACATCCTGGTCACGCTGTTCTTCGGCGTGCTGCGCTATCGTGCCGAGCAACCCGACTGGCCGGACCGCGACCGCTTCATCCTGAGCAAGGGCCACTGCTCGGCCGCGCTGTATTCGGTGCTGGCGCATGCCGGCTATTTCCCGCGCGACCTGCTGGCGGAGTTCATGGCGCCGCTGTCGCCGCTGAACGGCCATCCCAACCGGCGCAAGGTGAAGGGCGTCGAGGCCAATACCGGGCCGCTCGGGCACGGCCTGCCGATCGGCGTGGGCTGCGCCGTCGCCTCGCGCATCAGGCGAGCCGACTGGCGCTGCTTCGTGGTGCTGGGCGACGGCGAGCTGCAGGAAGGCAGCAACTGGGAGGCGGCGATGTATGCCGCCCATCGCGGGCTCGACAACCTCACTGCCGTCATCGACCGCAACCGGCTGCAGCAGGGCGCCCGCACCGAGGAGACCAACGCGCTGGACCCGCTCGCCGACAAGTGGCGCGCCTTCGGCTGGGACGTGCACGAGGTCGACGGGCACGATCACGCGGCCCTGCTCCGGGCGTTCGAGGCGCCTCCGGCAGGCAGGCCACGCTGCGTGATCGCCCACACGATCAAGGGAAAAGGAGTTTCGTTCATCGAGGACCGGGTCGAGTGGCACCACAAGGTCCCCTCGCCCGAACAGATCGGCCAGGCGATCGCGGAACTCGCCGCGTGACGGACGCGCAGACCTTCGATTGCCGCGTCGCCTTCGCCGAGACCCTGACGGCACTCGCACGCGAGGACCCGCGCATCGTCGCCGTCTGCAACGACTCCGTCGGCTCCTCGAACCTCGGCGCCTTCCAGAAGGAGTTCCCCAACCGGCTGGTCAATGTCGGCATCGCCGAGCAGAACATGGTCGGCGTCGCCGCCGGCCTCGCCAATGGCGGCCTGATCCCGTTCGTGAGCTGCGCGGGACCGTTCCTGACCGGACGCGCGCTGGAGCAGATCAAGGCCGACATCGCCTACACCCTCTATCCCGTCGTGCTGTGCGGCCAGAGCCCGGGCATGTCCTACGGCGAACTCGGCCCGACGCACCATTCCATCGAGGACTTCGCCTGGCTGCGTCCGCTCACCGACCTCACCCTGCTCAACCCCGCCGACCCGCAGCAGACGCGTGACGCGTTGCGCTGGGCGGCCGGCGCCGCGCGACCGGTCTACATGCGCATCGGCCGCTTCAAGGTGCCCTCGGTGACGCCGGCCGGCACGAAGTTCGAGGTCGGGCGCGCGCTGACACTGCGCGAGGGCCATGACGTCACCCTGATCGCGACCGGCGTGCTGGTCTCGCGCGCGCTCGACGCGGCGGAGATCCTGGCGGGCGCAGGCATCTCGGCGCGTGTGCTCAACATCGCCACGATCGCCCCGCTCGACCGCGACGCCGTGCTGGCCGCCGCCCGCGAGACGCGCGCCATCGTCACCGCCGAGGAGGGCATCGTGCATGGCGGCCTGGGTTCCGCCGTGGCCGAGCTGGTGGTGCAGGCGCATCCCGTGCGCATGCGCATTCTCGGCGTGCCGCACTTCGCGCCCACCGGCAGTGCCGCGTTCCTGCTCGATCATTTCGGGCTGAACGCGGGCGGCATCGTGGCCGCCGCGCGCGAGCTGCTCGCCTAGGCCATGACCTCAGCCCTCGTCCTCGCCATCGACCAGGGCACCAGCGCCACCAAGTGCGCCCTGATCGACGACGCGGGCGGGTTCTTCGCCCGTGCCTCGGTGCCGATCGGCGAGAGCCATCCGCAGCCCGGCTGGGTCGAGCAGGATGGGCACGAGATCTGGCGCAGCGTGCAGCGCGCGGTGGCGACCTGCCTGGAGGGTATCGACCCGGCCCGCGTGATCGCCATCGGCCTCAGCACGCAGCGTGAATCCCTGCTGATGTGGGATGCCTCCACAGGCGACGCGCTCTCGCCGGTGATCTCCTGGCAGGACCAGCGCGGTGCCGCGCTGTGTGACGCGCTGCGCTCGCCGGACACCGAGCGCCTCGTCCAGCTGCGCAGCGGCCTGCCGCTCGATCCGATGTTCTCCGCGGTGAAGGCGCAGTGGCTGCTGGACCGGTACGACCCGGACCGGCGGCGGGCGTCGCGCGGCGGCCTTTGCCTGGGCACCATCGATGCGTGGCTGCTCAGCCGCTTTTCCGGCGACACCGTGACCGAGGCAGGCAACGCTTCGCGCACGCAGCTACTCGACCTGCGTACGCTGGACTGGAGCGACGCGTTGCTCGACCTGTTCCGGGTGCCGCGCGCCTGCCTGCCGCGCGTGGTCGCCTCCACAGGTCCGTTCCCCGCCGCGCGCGACCTGGCGCCGCTACGCGACGGCACGCCGGTACACGCGGTGATGGGCGACAGCCACGCCGCCCTGTTCGGCCACGGTGCGCTGTCGCCTGGCCAGGTGAAGGCGACCTATGGCACCGGCTCCTCGGTCATGGGACTGGTCGCCCGCCCCGACGGCCTGCAGGCCGGGCTGTGCCTGACGATCGGCTGGATGACCGACGAGGGGCCGGCCTACGCGGCCGAGGGCAACATCCGCTCGGCGGGTTCGGCGCTGCGCTGGATGGCCGGCATACTCGGCCTGGACGTGCCGGCCCTGGTCGAGCTGGGCCTGCACGCCGACAGCGACGGGGTGGTGCTGGTGCCCGGCTTCGGCGGCCTCGGCGCGCCCTGGTGGGATCGCGACGCGGTCGGCCTGCTGAGCAACCTGACGCTCGGCAGCACGCGCGCGGCGCTGGCGCGGGCGGCGCTGGAGTCCGTGGTGTTCCAGGTCGGCGACGTGGTGGAGGCGATCGCGCGCAGCGTCGGCGCGGTAGACGAGATCTTCGTCGATGGCGGCCCGACCCGGACCGACGGGCTGATGCAGATGCAGGCCGACCAGCTCGGACGGGTGGTGCTGCGCGCGGCCGAGCCGGAGTTGTCCGCTCTCGGAGTGGCGCACCTGGCCGGCCTGTCCGCCGGGCTGTGGTCGCACGCCCAGCTCGCGTCGCTGCCACGCCCGCGCGACCGCTTCGTCGGCCATAGGCCGGACGCCGAGTGCCGCCAACGCCGCCGGCACTGGCACGAGGCGGTGGCGCGCGCCACCATGCGGCCGGCCGGGGAACACGCCACGTGAGCGCGCCCACGTGAGTGCCCATGACAGCGCGCCGTCGGCCCGGATCGCGACGGCGCCGCCCTCGCGCCGCAGGCTGCTGCACTTCCTCAACGGCGCGCAGGGTCCGCTGATCGGCCTGGTGCTGCTGTGCGTGGTGTTCGCGCTCACCTCGAACGTGTTCCTCTCGCTGCACAACGCGCTCAACGTGGTCGACCAGGTCACCACGCTCGGCATCCTGTCGCTCGGCATGACCGGCGTGATCATCATCGGCGGCATCGACCTGTCGGTGGGATCGATCCTGGCGCTGTCGATCATGGTGCTCGGCTGGCTGCCGCAGGATTACGGCGTGCCGTTCCCGCTCGCCCTGCTGCTCTGCATCCTCGCAGGCGGGCTCTGCGGCATCGTGAACGGGCTGCTGATCACCCAGGCGCGGCTGCCGGCCTTCATCGCCACCCTGACCATGATGTCGGTGGCGCGCGGCCTCGCCAACATCACCACCGACGGCCAGCAGGTAGTCGGCTACCCCGACTGGTTCACCGGACTCGCCACCGAGCGCCACCTGGGCGTGCTCTCCGCGACGGTGGGACTGTTCATCGTGCTGGCGCTGGCGGCGTGGATATTCCTGCGCTACCGCGCCACCGGACGTAGCCTGTACGCGATCGGCGGCAGTGCCGAGGTGGCGCGGCTCGCCGGCATCAAGGTGCGCAAGCTGACCATCGGTGTCTATGCCGTCTCGGGGCTGCTCGCGGGTGTGGCCAGCGCGGTGATGGCGGCACGGCTGGACAGCTCGCAGCCTTCCGCGGGGCTCGGCTACGAGCTGGACGCGATCGCGGCCGTGGTGATCGGGGGCGCCAGCCTGTCGGGCGGCGTCGGCCGCGTCACCGGCACCGTCGTCGGCGTGTTCATCATCGGCGTGCTGCATAACGGCCTCAACCTTCTCGGTATCTCCCCCTTCATCCAGCAGGTGGTGATCGGCTGCGTGATCGCGGTCGCGGTGACGTTCGACACGCTGCGCAGGCGCTGAACCCGCCGCAAACAAAGAAACGAGGAAACCATGTCCAGGATCGCCTCCCTCGCCTACGCGACCGTCGCCTGCTCCCTCATGGCTGCCGTCCCGCGGCCTTCGGCGGCGCAGGCGCAGCCCGTCATCGGACTCGCGGTGGCCAACCTGCAGGCGGACTTCTTCAACCAGATCAAGCAGGCGGTCAGCGCGGAAGCAAAGGTCCGTGGTGCGCAGGTGATCGTCGTCGACGCGCACGGCGACAGCGCGACCCAGGTCAACCAGGTGCAGGACCTCATCACACGCGGCGTCAAGGCGCTGATCTACATCCCGGCCGGCGCCACCGCCGCCGGCGTGCCGGTGCGCGCGGCGCAGAAGGCGGGCATCCCGGTGATCGCCGTCGACCGCAACCCGCCGGACGCGCCGGCCAACAGCTTCATCGCCACCGACAGCGTCGCCGCGGCGCACACGCTCGGCGACCAGGTCTGCAAGCTCGTCGGCGGGCACGGCAAGGTCGCCATCATCCAGGGCCAGGTCGGCACCACCCCGGAGATGGACCGCAACAAGGGCTTCGACGCGGCCATGTCGGCCTGCCCCGGCCTGAGCGTGGTCGCCAAGCAGCCGAGCCAGGAATGGTCGCAGAGCGAGGGCTTCTCGATCGCGCAGGACATGCTGCAGCGCCATCCCGACATCACCGTGTTCTTCGGCCGCGCCGACGGGCTAGCCCTCGGCGCGGCGCAGGCGGTCAAGGTCGGCAACCTCGACCATCCGGTCACCGTGGTCGGCTTCGACGGCGACGTGGCCGGGCTGAAGGCGGTGCAGAAGGGCACGCTCGCCGCCACCATGACGCAGCGCACGCAGTTCATGGGCAAGCTCGCCGTCGACACCGCGCTGGACCTGATCGGCGGCAAGACCGCGCCCGCGCAGCAGCTGCAGGAGGCGGTGCTGACGACCAGGGCCAACGTGGCGCCGTTCATCGCCAGGCATCCGTAGGTCCTGAGGTCTCATGCAACTCGTCCTGCGGGGGATCGGCAAGCGCTTCGGCCCGGTCAGGGTGCTGCACGGCATCGACCTCGCGGTCGGCGGGGGCGAGCTGGTGGCGCTGCTCGGCGAGAACGGCGCCGGCAAGTCGACCGTCTCCTCGATCATCGCCGGGCTGCTGCTGCCCGACGAGGGATCGATGCGCTGGCGGGGCGCTCCATACGCCCCGCGCGACCCGCGCGAGGCGATGGCGGCGGGCATCGGCCTGATCCACCAGGAGATGCGCCTGCTGCCCGATCTCACGATCGCGGAGAACGTGTTCGTGGGACGCCTGCCGATGCGCGGCGGACGCATCGACCGCGAGACGATGAACCGGGCGGCGGCCGAGCAGCTGCACCGGCTCGGGCTCGACATCCGGCCCACGCGCCTGGTGCGCGGGCTGAGCGTCGCCGCCCAGCAGCAGGTCGAGATCGCCAAGGCGCTGACGCTGCGTGCGAGGTTGCTGATCCTGGACGAGCCGACCGCCGCGCTGGGCCTCGCCGAGACCGAGCGCCTGTTCACGCAGATACGCCGGCTCAAGCAGGAGGGCTTCTCGTTCCTCTATGTCAGCCACCGGCTCGAGGAGATCGCGCGCATCGCCGACCGGGTCGTGGTGCTGCGCGACGGGCATCGGGTGGCGACGCACGACACCGCGCAGGTGCCGGTGCCGGTGCTGCTGCAGGAGATGGTCGGGCGCCCGGTCGACCGCATCTTCCCCGCGCGCTCGGTGCCCGGCGAGCGGGAGGTGCTGCGCGTCGACGGCCTGACCTCGGCCACCGGCGCGTTCCGCGACATCGGCTTCCGCGTCCATGCCGGGGAGGTCTTCGGCATCGCCGGCATCGTCGGCGCCGGCCGCACCGAACTGGTGCGCGCGATCGCCGGCGCGGACCCGGTCGCGTCCGGCACGGTGACGCTCGATGGCCGGCCGGTCCCGGGCGGCCGGCCGGACCAGGCGATCGCCGCCGGCATCGTGCTGGTGCCGGAAGACCGCAAGGGACAGGGCGTGGTGCTCGACCACTCCCTCGCCGACAACCTCGCACTGGGCAACACCGACCGGCTGGCGCCGCACGGCTGGATGACGCCGCGTGCGGCGAAGCAGTTCGCCGCCGGACTGGTGCACCGGCTCGGCGTGAAGGGACGGCCGGAGCAACGGGCCGGGTCGCTCTCCGGCGGCAACCAGCAGAAGCTGGTGATCGCCCGATGGGTGGCGCGCGACCCGCGCGTCTTCATCCTCGACGAGCCCACGCGCGGCATCGACATGGGCGCGCGCGCCGCGATCTACGACGTGATCGCCGGGTTGGCCGCCAAGGGCATGGCGGTGATCGTGGTGTCGTCGGACCTGGAGGAGGTGCTCGGGCTCGCGCACCGGGTGATGGTGCTGGCGCGTGGCCGGCAGATGGATATCCTGGATCGAGAGCAGGCCAGCAATGTCCGGATCATGCAACTGGCGACGGCGTGAGGCAGCGATGACGGAACTGTTCGGATTGGCGGGCGAGATCGGACTGGTCACCGGCGCTGGCAGCGGGATCGGCCAACGCGTCGCGGTCGGGCTGGCCGAGGCGGGTGCCGACGTGGGCTGCTTCGACCTCGCCGGCAGCGCGGGCCTGGCGGAGACCGTCGGCCGCATCGAGGCGCTGGGACGGCGCGCGGTGGCTCTGCCCGGAGACGTGACCGACGAGGCGGCCCTCGAACGGGCGATGGCGACGCTGCGCGACCGGTTCGGCCCGGTCAGCGTCGCGGTCAATTGCGCGGGCATCGCCAACGCGCATCCGGCCGAGACGATGCCGCGTGCGCAGTGGCAGCGCATGTACGACGTGAACGTCACCGGCCTGTTCCTGTCCTGCCAGGCGGAGGCGCGCGTCATGCTGGAGCAGGGACGCGGCTCGATCGTCAACATCGCCTCGATGTCCGGCGTGATCGTCAATCGCGGCCTGCTGCAGGCGCACTACAACTCCGCCAAGGCGGCGGTGATCCACCTGTCGAAAAGCCTGGCGATGGAGTGGGCGTCGCGCGGCCTGCGCGTGAACGCGATCAGTCCCGGCTATACTGCCACGCCGATGAACCTGCGTGCGGAAGTGGCAGACCAGGTCAGGCAGTTTGAGGCCGACACCCCGATGGGCCGCATGGCGAGCGTGGACGAGCTGGTCGGGCCGGCGGTGTTCCTGTCGTCGCGCGCGGCGTCGTTCGTCACCGGCATCGACCTGCTGGTCGATGGGGGTTTCTGCTGCTGGTAATGATGGAATGGCGCATTCCGACGAGCTCAGGCTGATCGCGCGGGTGGCGCGCATGTACCATCTCGACGACATCAAGCAGGCCGAGATCGCCAGGCGGCTGCGCATCTCCCAAGCGGGCATCTCGCGCCTGCTCAAGCGTGCCCGCGACGAGGGCATCGTGCGCATCTCCGTGGAAGCGCCCTCCGGCACCTTCCCGGAACTCGAGGACCGGCTGCGGCGACGGTTCGCGCTGGACGAGATCGTCATCGCGGAATGCGTCGAGGATCGCGAGGAGCAGATCCTGTCGCGCATCGGCGAGGCGGCGGCGCAGTACCTGGAGATGACCGTGCAGGCCGGCGAGGTGATCGGCATCTCGTCCTGGAGCGAGAGCCTGCTGCGCATGGTCGACCACCTCGACGCCGGCCGGCGTGCGGGTGCGGCACAGGTGGTGCAGATCCTGGGCGGCATGGGAAACCCGAGCGTGCAGGCGCATGCGACCGCACTGACCACCCGCCTCGCCCGCCTCACCGGCGCGACACCGCTGCTGCTGGCGACGCAGGGCATCGCCGGGTCCATCGAGGCGCGCGACGTGCTCGTATCGGACCCTTACGTGGCCGGCACGATCGCGCGGTTCGGTGCGCTCACCATGGCGGTGGTCGGTGTCGGCGCGGTCGAACCCTCGAAGCTGCTAGCCGACAGCGGCAACATCTTCACCGCGAAGGAACTGCGCGAGCTGGCCAGCCTGCGCGCGGTCGGCGACATCTGCCTGCATTTCTTCGATGCCGACGGCCTGCCGATACGCTCGCCTGTGGAGGGCCGCGTCATCGGCATCACGCTGGAGGCACTGCGCCTGGTACCGCGCGTGGTAGGCGTGGCCGGCGGACGGCGCAAGGTGCAGGCGCTGCTCGGCGCCCTGCGCGGCCGCCTCCTGGACGTGCTGATCACCGACCAGTTCACCGCCATGCGGATCGATGCGTTGTCATCTCAGGAAACGGGGCCTGGGGCCTGCGGCCCCAGTGGGTCAAGGGCAACGCCCATGCCTACCTGAACCTAAGCGGCCGGATCGAACTCCGGCGCCGCCGCGTCGGTCTCCTCGACGTCATCGTCGTCGTCATCGTCGCGGCCGACCTTCTCGCCGCGTGCCTGGCGTTCGGCGTCCTCGGGCGAGCGGGCGACGTTGACCGTCACGCGTATGAACACCTCCGGATGCAGCACGACCCGCACCTCGGTCAGACCGAGGGTCTTGATCGGCTGGTCGAGCTGGACTTGCTGGCGACCGACGGTGAGGCCGCCGGCGGTGATCCCGACCGCGATGTCGCGCGGCGTCACCGAGCCGTACAGGCTGCCGGAGTCACCGGCCTGGCGGATGATCACCACCGACATGCCGCCGACACGCTCGGCGAGCCGCTCGGCCTCCTCGCGACGCTTGATGTTCTGCGCTTCGAGCTGCACACGCTCGCGTTCGAAGCGCTCGCGGTTATGCACGTTGGCGCGTATCGCCTTGCCCTGCGGGAGCAGGAAGTTGCGGGCGAAGCCGGGCTTCACGCGCACCACCTCGCCCATCTGTCCCAGCTTCTCGACGCGCTGGAGCAGGATCACTTCGGTTGCGGCCATGGTCCCCGCCTCAGGTCAGGATGTAGGGCAGCAGGGCGAGGAAGCGGGCGCGCTTGATCGCCTGGGCGAGCTCGCGCTGCTTCTTCGCCGACACCGCGGTGATGCGGCTCGGCACGATCTTGCCGCGCTCCGAGAGGAAGCGCGACAGCAGGCGCACGTCCTTGTAGTCGATCTTCGGCGCGTTCGGGCCGGAGAAGGGGCAGGACTTGCGTCGGCGGTAGAACGGCCGGCGGGCGCCGACGGCGGTGCGCCGTGCAGCGGGATTGATCTCGGTGCTGTCGGACATGATTTCTACTCCGCATCCGCCAATTCGGCGCGACCGCCGCCACGCGGACCTTCGTCTCGCGCACGGAACTCCTCGCGGTCATCGTAGCCGCGCTTGCGTCCGCTATCGAAGCGTCCGGCCGGCTTGGGGCCGCGGAAGCCGCGCTCGCGGTCGTCGCCCTTGCGGCTCAGGATCGCGGACGGGTTCTCGTCGATGGCCTCGATGCGCAGGGTCAGGAAGCGCAGCACGTCCTCGTTGAGGTTGAGCTGGCGCTCCATCTCGTTGATCGAGGCGGGCTTGGCATCCAGCCCGAGGAGCATGTAGTGCCCCTTGCGGTTCTTCTTGATGCGGTAGGCGAGGCTGCGCAGGCCCCAGTACTCCCGCTTCTGGATGGTGCCGCCCTCGCCTTCGAGCTGGGCGGCAATGATGTCGGCCACCCCCTCGACCTGCTGCTGGGTGACGTCGTTGCGCGCGATCAGCACGCACTCGTAAAATGGCATGGCTGCTCCCTTCGGATGGGTTCAACCCGAGCCGGCCAAGGACCATTCCATGACGGCTGCCCTGACGGCTCTCGCCGACGGGCATGGGTATAGCCGAAGCGGATGCCACCGCCCCGGCAGGGAAGCCGCGGCTTAGAGCACGCGCCGGTGCGCCGTGCAAGCACGAGCCTCAGGCGAGCCAGGCCACCCGCGCGAGCAGCCGGTCCACGGCGCGCAGCAGCGCCGCCGGATCGACGGTGAAGTCGTCGTAGAAGCCGGCGCGGGCGCCGATGTCGGTCACGTGCTCGGCCTCGATGAAGTCCAGCAGGGTCGGCGCCTCCATCGTCTCCGGCGAGTGGTAGATGCCGAGGTCGCCCTCCGGATGATCGAGGTTGGCGCGGTTGGTCAGCACCAGGCCGGGCTTGTTGGCGACCCAGCGATACTTGGCGAGCCCCGCCCCCCAGAAGGCCACGAAGAACAGCGCGTGCTGCGCCCAGAACAGGCTGCGCGACACCGGCGCGCCGACGGTATTGACGATGTGCACGGCGCTTCCGGAGAAGTGCTGGCGCAGCCGGATCACGATCTCCAGCTCGTCCAGCACCGGCGGGCGCCCGCCATGAGGGCCGGAGCTGCCGTAGCTGGTCGAGGGGTCGGCCTCGATGCGCGCGTTGATGCCGTCGATCACCACCGCGATCGGCCCCAGCCGGTGGCAGAGATGCTCGATCAGGTCGCGCCAGAGGCCGAGCTGGTCGGGCACGCAGCGGTTCTGCACGCGCAGCCCGATCAGGATCACCGTCCTGCCCTCGCTGCGGAACAAGGCGGCGCGCGCCTGGTCGGGCTGGCTGGCCGGGTCCTCGCGCGCCACCAGGGCCACGCGTTCGGCGAGGTGGCGCGAGACCCGGCGGTCGTAGACGCGCATCGCGGTCAGCCCTTCGCAATAGACGAAGCCGGCGACGGCATCGGCCGGGAGGCGGGTCACCCGGTTCTCGAAGCCTGGGCCGCCGAACTCGGGAAGGATGCGCTCGACCGCACCGAACGCCTCGGTGCCCAGCTCCGCGTTCGGCACGATGACCATGGGCAGCTCGCCCGCCGGCAACGTGCGGCGGATGCGGTCGAGCCCGGTCAGCTCGTTCCAGAGCACGTGGCCGATATGCAGCCCGGGGAAGGCGGTCAGGATGGCGACGGGGCGCTTGCGCATGGCGAGGTAGGCGGGCAGCAGGTCCGCATGCTTCACGACCGCGGCGAGCAGGCGCGCGAACAGCCTGTGTTGCTCCGGCGCACGCATCGCGACGGTGCAGTTCAGCGCCGGGATGAACAGCTCTCGCGCGGTGATCACCGGGTTGTTGCACAGGTAGATGATCGGCCCGCCTGCGCCCGTCGCCGGAGTTTCGAAGCGGCAGGCGCTCAGCGTGCCGTCGACGTAGGTGTCGCGGGTACGCAGCGCGTGTCCGGTGAACGGGCAGGTCGCCGCGTAGGCGCCGCCCGCCAGCACCGTCATGTGCTGTTCCTGCAGCACCGGTGCGATGCAGTCGCGCAGCGCCGCCACCGACAGCCGCATCCCGTGCAGGACGATCTCCTGCTGGTCCGACGGGACGCGGCCCAGCTCGATCATGGCCGGGGCGGGCGCCAGTCCGCCGGCAGAGGAAACCAGCCTGGCGATGCTGTCCTGGTTGAGAGCGTGCAGGCCGAGCGGATCGAGCGGCTCGGGTCCCGGGTTGCCCGTCAGCAGCGCATCGCGAAGCCGCTCCAGGGCCGGGATCGCGAGCGAGAGGATAGCGGCGAGCGACTGCTGCGGCAGCCGGCCGAGGTCGTCGTCGATCAGGTCCTGCGATGCGTCCAGGAACCAGGTCGCCTGCCGTCCGCTGCCGTGCTGCAGCTCGAGCAGCAGGACCGTGCCGAAGCCGCGATACAGGCCGGTCGGCTGCCAGCCATGCACCAGGCGGCGCAGCGGCGCGCCGCCGCTGAGGATCGTGCGCCAGCCCCCCACCTTATCATGGGCCGGATCGTGCGCCTGATACTGTCCGTCATGAAAACGAACCGGGGAGAACGCGTGCTGCATCGGCGGGCTCAGGAGACGGCCGCACCGAGGTAGTGCGCGCGGGCATAGTCCAGCGCGGTGGCGATCGCATCCAGCCTGTCCGGACCCTCCACCTCGCGCATCTCGATCACCACCCAGCCGGCATAGCCGACCGCGTCCAGCGTGGCGCCGGCCAGGGCATGGTCGCACACCGGACGCGTGAACGGCCCGAGCTGCGGTTCCGCCACATGGTAGTGCGCCAGCAACGGCGCCGCGGCGCGTATCGCGGCCGACACGTCATCGCCGGCCAGCGAGACGCAGGCGGTGTCGAGGTGGACGCGCACCGATGGGTGATCGGTCCGTCGCACGATCTCGATGACCTGGTCGGCGTGGTTGAGGAAGTCGGCGCCGTAGACCGGCGGCACCGGCTCCATGCCCAGCACCACCCCGCCGGCGGCGGCCAGGTCGCCGAGACGCCGAAGACGCTCGGCACCGCGACGCATCGCCTCCTCGGGTGCGAGCGCGCCGCGCAGGCGGTTGTTCGGAGCGCCGAACACCGCGACGCCCGCACCGAGCGCGTGCGCGATCCCCGCGATGCGGCGCACCTGCTCGCCCATCGCCGAGAAGCCGGCCTCGTCGCCGAGCAGAGAGGCGTCCGGCCTGCCGTAGAAGATCGCCTGCAGCGAGCTCACCACCAGGCCTGCCTGCGTGCAGCCATGGCGGAAGTCGGCCAGGCGCTGCGGCGTGATCTCGTCCCACGGCGCGATGCGGGTAGGCGCCACCTCCACGCCCTGCGCGCCGCGTTCGGCCAGCATGGCCAGCGCCGCCGTCTCCGCCCGCGCCGGCCAGGCGAGGTTGGAGACGCCCAGCTTTCGCATCCCCAGCCTGGGCATCAGGAAACGCGCTCGACGTCGATGAAGCGGCCGATCGCCTCCAGCACGTGCGACCCGTGCATGATGTAGCCACCGGTGCCGCCGAAGGCCGCGTCGTGCAGGGTGCGCACGTCGTATCGCATGTCCGCCGCCGCGTCCGTGCCTATGACGCTGCCGGCGAAGAAGCGCTCGCGTATCTGCTCCATGACGACCGGTTCGGTCACCAGGTTGAGCAGCGTCAGCGACCGCGCGCGGGCGATGCGCAGGTCGAACGCGAGCCGGTCGAGCGGATACCACTGGAACGACGAGGCCGGGTTGATCACCGCGATGCGGTTGTCGTGCATCAGGTCGTAGAGCGCGTTCTTCTTGAGCCCGGCTCCGAACAATGCCGGCAGCCGGACGACCTGGTGGCTGTCGAAATGCTGCGCCACGAAGCGCTCCAGCATGGCGCGGTTGCGGCCGTAGGCGTGCAGCCCTTCCGGCGACGGCACGTCGTGCTCGGTAACGCGCGCGGGAGGATGGTAGACGTCGACCGTCGAGATCAGGGTGAAGTTACGCGCCCGGATCGTCTCCAGGCGCCGCATCAGGCCCTCGATGCGGGCGCGATCCTGCTCGGGGTTCTGGTTGGCCCACCACTTCACCGCGTAGACCCCGGCGCACACGACGTCGTCGAAGTGGCGGCCGTCGATCTCGCCGATGCTGGCCGAGTTGAACAGGTGCGCGAAGTCGCGCTGGCGTCGCAGGCTGGAGCCGACGAAGCCGGTATGGCCGATCAGCGCGTCGTCACTGGTCATGCGTGATCAGGCTCCGGGTGACGATATCCTGGCGCAACGGGGACGTCAGCGGCGCGAAGCCGCGCGACTGCGACGACTCTATGAACGACAGGATGCGTTCCATCGCGAAGAAGATGGTGTCGATCTTGCCCGACATCACGTGGAAGATCCGCCCCCTGCGGAACACCGAGCAGGAACGGTCGTCGAAGTTGCCGACCGGCTTGGTCTTGATGGCGAGTTGCGGGCCGACGAAGCGGAAATTTTCCTTGAAGGTCGGCAGGTAGCGCGACACCTGCTCCTCCATGGCGGCCACCTTGGCCATCACCGTCTCGGCCGAAGTGCCGTCGCGCACCGCCCTCGCCTCGTGGCCGACCGTGAAGCGGCCGAGCGGCGTGTGCGGCACCGAGGACAGGGTGTAGATGCTGGGATCCTCGGTCGGATAGACCGAGCAGAGAGGACCGTCGACGAAGGTGACCGCCGGGAACGGCTGGTCGGTCTCGTAGTAGAGCAGGATGGTCGGCTCGTAATAGAACGGCATCGGCATGCCGAGATGCTGGCCCCAGCTCGCATCGATCAGCAGGTCGAACGCCTCGCCGTCGACGCGCACGCACTCAACGTCGTTCTCGATCGCGGTGACGCGGTGCTTGAGCACCAGGCTGCTGCCCAGCTGCTGCTGGAAATAGCGGCGCGACTGCTCGATCAGCAGGACGCGCTCGCTGGTGTGGATCAGGCCGGCGATCTCGCGTATCGGCACCGACGTGTCGCTGGTCTCGCGGAAATCGATCCCCGTCGACGTCATGATGAGACGGTAGGTCGCGAAATCGATCAGGCTCTCGTTGCGCGGGACGGCGTAGATGTTTTCCGGAACGTCGCGGCTGAGATACGGGTAGCGTTCCATGAAGCGCATGAAGCCGTCGCGCGATTGCACGCGGGTGCCGTGGTGGCGCGGATAGTGGAAGCCGAGATGCAGCCGGAACTGGTTGTTGCCCGAGGCCTCGTGCAACGGTCGCGCGTGCTGCTCGAACACGGTGACGTCGAAGCCGAGCGTCTTGAGCGACGAGCCCAGGTGACAGCCGTACCAGCCTGCACCGATGATCGCGACCTTTGAGACCATGCAAGCCCGCCGCCTGACGTTTCGCGTCCGTTATCCTAGAGCAGCCTCGGTCGGATTGTAATCGCTTCGATGCCGATCGGACATGGTGCGATCAGGATGCCGCCGTGGCGGGGTCGGCCCGCTGCGCCATCACCTCGTCCAGCAGGCTGCGGAACTGCGCCAGCACGCGGCCGTGATCGACGTGGAAGTTGGCGAAGAACGGGCTGCCGGGCGATACCGGAACCAGCCTGGGCGCGTCCGGGTCGTCCACCACCGCGGCCGGGTCGGCGAACAGCAGCGGCGTCGGCGCCTCCATGTAGCGCGGGCTGTCGTAGATGTGCAGGTCGTCGCGGTGCAGCAGGTTGGTCCGACTGCTGACCACCAGCCCGGGCTTGTTGCAGACCCAGCGGAACTTCGCCAGGCTGGCTCCCCATACTGACAGGAAGCAGTCGCACGACAGGCCCCAGGCCAGGCTGCTGGGGATGCCCGCGCCCAGCGTATCGAGGACGGTCACGTCCAGCCCGGCCGACGCCTCGCGCAGCCGGAGCGCGATCTCGCGTTCGGCCGCCAGCGGCGCGCGTGCGGCGAGCGACTCGCCGTGGCTCTGGATCATCACGCCGTCGCCTGCCCCGCCCTCGGCGCCCCCGGTATCGCGCGCATTATGCCCGTCCAGCACCAGGATGGCGCCCGGCCAGGCTTCCGCGACCAGGCGGATCACGTCGGCGAAGAAGGCGGTGATATCGACCAGAGTGCGATTCTCGACGCGCAGGCCCAGGATGATCACGGGAGCACGCGACGGCGCCACCTGCCTGCGTACCGCGTCATAGACCGGGTCCGTCCGGGTGAAGCGCTGCAGCCGGCGGCGCAACTCCGTGGAGACGCGCTCGCGGGTGACGCGCACGGCGCAGATGCCCTGCGCATAGACGTACGGCATCACGTCGCGGCCGTGGTGCAGGTCGCGGTTGAGGTGCCGGCGCAGCTCGGGGAACAGCGCCTCGACCGGGCCCCACAGCTCGATGCCGTCTCGCGCGCCGGGAATGATCCATTCGGGGATCTGGTCGCCCTCCGCGCCGCTGAGCAGGTATTCCATGCCGGACAGCTCGTTCCAGAGCTGGTGCCCCAGGTGCGTGCCGGGCTGGCCGCGCATGACGCTCGCGATCCGGTCTGCGCCGCGCACCAGGTAGGGCACCAGCAGCGACCCGTTCGACGCCGCCTGGATGACGAACCAGCGCGCCAGGTTCGGCGGGAAATACACGTCCAGCAGGTGCCGGCACCAGCCGTCGCGCACCACCAGCAAGTCGATCGCCGGCACGTACAGCGCCATCGCCTTGCAGTAGTGGTCGGCGGCGATGACGTAGAAGGTCAACCCGGCGGCGATGTCGGCGAAGCGGTAGGCGAAGCGGAAATCGTCGAAATACAGGCAGCCCTGGCAGCGCAGCATGCGTCCGTCGACCGGGCTCGGCCAGGACAGCATGCCTTCGCGGGTGGCCGCTACGAGACGGTCCTCGAAGGCGACCGCGAGCCCGGCCTGAAGATGCGCCCGCGACAGCGTCACCCGCGGCGCGCCGTCACGTGCGAACGGGATGTCCTCGACGATGTCTTCGACCAGCACTACGCGTGGTGCCGGCAGCACCGCTTCGCTGCCGGCCTCCGCGATCGCGACGCGCAGGACGTCGTTGACCTCAGCGAAGGCCTGCGCCTCGCGCGACAGCACCGGCATCGGTCGCAGCAGGATGTCCGCCACCAGCCGGCGCAGCAGCCCGACCGACTGCGCGTGCAGGGCCGCCGCCTGCCCGGCATCGAGGTCTTCGAGCCGGTCGCCCAGTCGGCACAGGCGGCCATCGAGCAGCCAGGCCGCGCGGGCACCATCCAGGTTGCGGAACTCGAGGATCAGGAACGGTGCGAGGCCGGAATAGAGTAGGCAGGGGGTCCAGCCCGGCACGAACGACCGCAGCGGCTGGTCGGGAACCGCGAGCAGCGGCGCGTGCAGCGCTCCGTCCTGTTCACCGAGGCGAAGATGCATCACGCCGTCGCGCAGCACGACCGGATCGGTCAGCAACACGGGCAGAGCGCCTATCAGCTCACCATGTCCAGCCTGCATGTCCGAGACATGGACAAACCGCCGCTGCGTGTCAAACGGCGCGCTTCCTCAACGGACCAGGTGAAAGTGGTAGGCCTCCAGCATCTCCGACTGCACCGCCTGCCCGTCGCGAATGGCGGGGCGGAAATGCCAGGCCGCGACGGCGTTGCGCGCGGCACGGTCCAGCTCCGGATAGCCCGAGCTCTGCTCGACCTGCACGGACTCCGCGTGCCCGTCCGGCGCCACCAGCGTCGCCAGGTAGACGGTGCCCTCCTCCCCGCGCAGCGCCGCGGCGCGCGGATAGGCGGCCGGCTTGTTGATGTAGTGGTCGTCGGGCGAGGCGGCGATGGTGCGCTCGTCGACCAGGCCCCAGCCTGGCTGCCCGTCGATGTCGAGGTTGACCTGCATGGTCGATGCCGGCGGCGCGGGCGGCGGCGTCGCCTGCTTGGCCTGGCCGGCTTCCGCATGGCCCGGCGTCGGCGCCTGGGTATCGGCGGGCGGCGGCACCGCCGGACCCTGGGGTGCGTCCAGGGGTGGCGAGGACGGACCGCCGCCGGATGGCGCCTGCTGGGGCGCGGCCTTGGGTGCGGGAGGCGGGCTCTTTTGCGGTGGCGGCGTGCCGCCCACGGTCGGCGTATCCTGCTTGACCATGACCAGTTCGGCCTCCGGCGGCGGTGGCGGCGGCTTCGGTGGCGGCGTGCGCAGGAAGGCCGGCATCAGGCCGGGCGCCTCGACGATGGCGCCGACCATGGCGACGTGGAACAGCACCGCGATCCCGGCGGCGGCCAGCAGCATCTCGCGCCGGCGCCGGCCGCCCCAGCCCGACGACGGCACGAACAGGCGCACCCTGGCCGACGCGAACCGTCCCGTGCGCGCGCGGGGCAGGTCGAGCACCGGGTCCCGCCGGGCCCTCTCCGTCTTGGCTGGTTGTAGGCGCAAGGAGTTAGAGCAACATCAACTCGACCGGATCGCATGGCGACGCCGATCGATTGGCAGGTCTGCCTTCGGCCAGGCAGGGCACGGTCCTGGAGCAGCATCGGTTAAGTTGAATCGCTTCGCGATCCCACTTAACCGATGCTGCTCTTTCCTCAGTCAAGCGGAGTATGATCGAGCCGATCATGCTCTAGGCACGAAGATGCTGCGGGATCGGCAGGCCGAGATGGTCCGGGATGTTCCAGATCTCGCGCACCGCCCGGATCGGCTTGAAGCCGGCGCGCAGGTAGCTGCCGAGTGCGCGCGGGTGGTCCGCCGTGCAGGTATTGACCCTTACTCCAGTGCCGGGACGCGACCCGGCCTGGACGTCGACCTGCGCCCAGGCCGCATCGATGGCCGCACGCAGGAAGGCGGTGCCGACGCGCCTGCCGACCAGATGCGGCATCAGGCCGAAATAGCCGATGTTGACCTCGACGCCCAGGCGGCCGTCGAGCTCGAAAAATCCGCCGGGCTCGCCCTGGTGATACAGCGCGTGCAAAGCGATACGCGGGTCCGCCAGCATCGCCGCGATATCCCCATCGCTCGCCACCCGGCGCAACCACCAGCAATACTCGTATCCGACCATGCCGTAGAGGTAGCGATAGAAGCCGACCGTCGGCGCGCCCGCGCATACGATGTCGTAGCCCGGCGGTAGCGCCGGTCCAGGTTGGTCGGGCCTGTCCGCCATGCGCATGAACGTCACGTCGACTGCGACCGGCGTCACGCCCTTATGGATGGACTTGCCCGGCTGGGACACGTCCGGTGCGGGCCAAGCCTGCGTCTGCTGGACCATTGCAACCCTCCGGAACCCGTCTACCCGATCACCGACACCCTGCGGTGCCGCACCGGATCGTCTCCGTTGCAGCCAGGACGGTCAAGCTAAAGCAGCTAATCATCGAGGAAGGAGCGCAACTTGCGGCTGCGGCTGGGATGCTTGAGCTTGCGTAGCGCCTTCGCCTCGATTTGGCGTATGCGCTCGCGGGTGACGTTGAACTGCTGGCCGACCTCCTCGAGCGTGTGGTCGGTGTTCATGCCGATGCCGAAACGCATGCGCAGCACGCGCTCCTCGCGCGGCGTCAGCGACGACAGCACGCGCGTGGTGGCCTCGCGCAGGTTGGTCTGGATCGCCGCGTCGAGCGGGATCACCGCGGTCTTGTCCTCGATGAAGTCGCCGAGGTGGCTGTCTTCCTCGTCGCCGATCGGCGTCTCCAGCGAGATCGGCTCCTTGGCGATCTTAAGCACCTTGCGCACCTTCTCGAGCGGCATGCCGAGCTTCTCGGCCAGCTCTTCCGGGGCCGGCTCGCGGCCGATCTCGTGCAGCATCTGACGCGAGGTGCGTACCAGCTTATTGATCGTCTCGATCATGTGCACGGGGATGCGTATGGTGCGCGCCTGGTCGGCGATCGAGCGGGTGATCGCCTGGCGTATCCACCAGGTGGCGTAGGTGCTGAACTTGTAGCCGCGGCGATACTCGAACTTGTCCACCGCCTTCATCAGCCCGATGTTGCCCTCCTGGATCAGGTCCAGGAACTGCAGCCCGCGGTTGGTGTATTTCTTGGCGATCGAGATAACCAGGCGCAGGTTGGCCTCGATCATCTCCTTCTTGGCGCGCGCGCTGTCGCGCTCGCCGCGCGAGACCGTGGAATAGACGCGCCGAAACTCGATGATCGGCAAGCCGGCATCCTGCGCCACCGCACTCACCTTGCCGCGCAGCTCGATGATGTCGCCGCCATGGCGGGCGACGAAGTTCTTCCAGGCCTTGCCCGGGAGAGAGGCCGCCATGTTCATCCAGCCCGGATCGAGCTCGTGGTTGCGATACTTTACCAGGAAGTCGTCGCGCGAGACTTTGGTGCTCTCGGCGAAGCGCAGCATGCGCCCCTCCAGGCCATTCAGGCGCTGGCTGATCTGCTTGAGCTGCAGCACCAGCTCCTCGATGCGGTTATTGTGCAACCGCACCTGCTCGACCTTGCCGACCAACTCCTCGCGCAGCTTCTCGTAGCTCTTCTCGGAGCGCTCGTTGACCTCCTCGCCGGAGGTGATGCTCTCCAGGCGCTTGGTCTGCATCTTGTGCAGCTTCTTGTAGAGCGCCTCGATCTCCTCGAACTGCGCCAGCACGTCGGGCTTGAGCTTCTCTTCCAGGGCGGAGAGGGAGAGGTTGGCGCCCTCGGCCTCCGCCTCGTCATCGATCTCGGCACCCGGCGTCTCGAAGCTCTCCTCGATGCCGACGGCGCCGGGGACCTCCTCGACCGCGTTGCCGGACTGGGTGGCTTCCAGGTCGATGATGTCGCGCAGCAGCATCTGCCCGACCTTGAGCCGCTCGTGCCAGGAGATGATGGCGCGGAAGGTGAGCGGGCTCTCGCAGAGGCCGCCGATCATCTCGTCGCGGCCAGCCTCGATGCGCTTGGCGATGGCGATCTCGCCCTCGCGCGAGAGCAGCTCCACCGAGCCCATCTCACGCAGGTACATGCGCACCGGATCATCCGTGCGGCCGAGGCTCTCCTCGTCGACGTTGCCGGTGGGCTCGTCCTCGGCGTCCTCTTTCTTCTCCTCGCGCGGCGCCTCGGCTTCCTCGTTATCCTCGTTCTCGACGACCTGGATGCCCATCTCGCTGAGCATGGCCATGACGTCCTCGATCTGCTCGGAGGACATCTGGTCGGGCGGCAATACGGCGTTGAGCTCGTCGAACGTGATGTAGCCGCGCTCGCGGCCACGCGCGATCAGCCGCTTGACGGCTGCCGACTGGGTGTCGAGCAGGGTCGAGTCGGCATCGTGCTCGCTCGTGGTCGCCTCGGTGCTCGTGGCTGTCTTTGTCGCCATCGCCTTGCTCAACTCCACTCATTCTGCCGTCTACGGCGGCGGCTCGTCATGAGGCCCTTGCGGGTCCCGTGCCGTTCAACCGCTCCAACCATCCTCGTCGGCCTGCTCGCCACCGCGCAAGGCGGCGCAGACCTCCGCCAAGGCCCGGAACCGGCGATGGGATGGTTCATCGTTGCGTTCCACCCAGTCCCGCAGGGATGCCTGCCTCTCCTGCTCCAGCCGCTCGAAGTTCAGCAAGCCGAAGAAATGCCACCAGCGCATTTCGACTTCAGCCGGCATGTCCGCAGGCTCGACCTGTTCCGACAGGGGCAAAGGTTCACGACCAAGGACGATGGCGACCTGCGCCGATAGTCCGCCTAGCGTGAGGTGGTCTATCAGGGCTTGCGAGTCAAGCGCGGCTGGGCCCGCTTGACCGGCTTGCGTCAGATACTCGTTATTCTCATCGCCGCCGACAGCGGATCCCGCGACATGGGCGCGAGCAGCCCACCCTATCATGTGCTCGCGCAGCAGTCGCAGCTCGTCGGGCAGTTCCAGGCCGCAATAGGCCTCCTCGACATCGTGCAGCAGCTCGGGATGGCGTAGCAGGATCGCCGTCAGGATGCGCAACCGCTCGCGCCGCACCGCCTGCGCCTCCGGTGGTCGCACCGGCCGCCTGGCGGGGTTGGCGCGTAGCGGGGCGACGCTGCCGCCACCGTTGTTGCGCCTGGGGTCATTGCTGCGCCTGGGGCGGAACGTCTCGAAGAAGCGGTCGAGCAGCGTACGGCGATATTCGCCGGCCAGGGCACGGTTGCCGATCCGCCCCGCCGCCTCCACCAGCCGCGCGTGCAGGGCGGCGCGCTGCTCCGGGCCGGGATCCTTGACCCCCTCGCTCAGCAGCTCGAACAGCACCTCGCCGATCGGACGCGCGCCTTGCACGAGCTGCCGCATCGCCCCCACACCCTGCCGGCGCAGCAGGCTGTCCGGGTCCTCGCCCTCGGGCAGGCGGCAGAAGCGCAGCGAACGCTCGGTGTCGAGCAGCGGCAGCGCGGTCTCGGCGGCCTTGATGGCCGCCCGCCTGCCGGCCGCATCGCCGTCGAAGCACAGCACCGGCACCGCCGAGACGCGCCATAGCGCTTCCATCTGTTCGGAGGTCAGCGCCGTGCCCAGTGGGGCGACCGCACCGCCGAAGCCCGCCTGGTGCAGCGCGATCACGTCCATGTAGCCCTCGGCCACGATCAGGTCCGCCGCGACGGTTTCGCCAGGCTTGCCGGCCGGCCGTGCCGCGCGCAGCGCCGTGTTGGCGCGGTCGAGCGCGAACAGGGTCAGCCGCTTGCTGAACAGCCTGGTCTCCGGGCCGTTGAGGTATTTCGGCTGGCCGTCGCCGAGGGTGCGGCCGCCGAAGCTGACCAGGCCGCCGCGGCGATCACGTATCGGGAAGGTGACGCGGTTGAAGAACAGCTCGCCCTTGGGCTTGCCGGCTTCGTCCAGGCGCATCAGCCCGGCTTCCGCCATCAGCTCCGGGCCGATGCCGTGCTGCTTGAGCTCGGCTTCCAGGCTGCCGCGCCCGTCGCCGGACCAGCCGAGCCCGAAGCCCTGGATGGTCGCCTCGGACAGGCCGCGCCCGCGCAGGTAGGCGAGCCCGTCACGCCCCTCGGCCGCGGTCAGCCGGCGGGCGTAGGAGCGCTGCGCCGCATCCAGCACCTCGGCGAGCGTCTTGGCGCGCGCCGCCGCATCGCGTGCGGCCGGTTCCTGCCGGGGCATCTCCAGCCCGGCCTCGGCGGCGAGGTCGGCGACCGCATCGAGGAAGGATCGTCCCGAGCTCTGCATGACGAAGGAGATCACGTCGCCATGCACGCCGCAGCCGAAGCAGTGGAAATGGTCGTCATATATATAGAACGAGGGCGTCTTCTCGCCGTGGAAGGGGCAGCACGCCTTCCAGTTCCGGCCGGAGCGTGACAGCCGGGCGCGCCGCCCGATCACCGCCGCGATCGGGGTGCGGGCACGCAGCTCCTCGAGGAAGTCGGGGTCGAACGCCATGCGTCGCCTTTTACGCTAGCCCAGCCTCGCCTTCACCAGCGCGTTGGCACGCGTCATGTCGAGCGTGGCGCCGTGCGCCGCCTTGAGTGCGGCCATCACCCGGCCCATGTCGCGTAGCCCGGAGGCTCCGGTCTGCGCGATCGCCGCATCGATGGCGGCATGCAATGCGGCATCGTCCATCGGCGCTGGCAGGTAGTCCTCGATGATGGCGATCTCGGCCTGCTCCTTGGCCGCCAGCTCGGCACGGCCGCCCTGCAGGTACATCGCCGCAGCCTCCGCGCGCGACTTCACCATATTGCGGAGGGCGGAAATGACCTCCTCCTCGCCGATCTGCTCGACGCCCTTCGGACGCGCCGCGATATCGAGCTCCTTCAGGCGCGCCATGATCATGCGCACGGTCGAGACCCGGAGGGTATCTCCGGCCTTCATCGCCGTCTTGAGGTCTGCGGAGAAGCGGGGGCGAAGCGACATGGTCATCCTTGCGTTCCAGGCCTGCGGTGAGCGGAAACCAGTTCCTTCTCGCAGGACATCACCGCGTTGTCATGGCGGTTGGGAATTTTCTTCCCAGAAGCGTGTTCCGATTGCTACATCCAGTTTCGGCCACCTGGACCAGGAATGCATCATGGGAATCAGCATCGAGACGGTGATCGAGAAGCTGGGCGGTTCCCAGAACGCCGCCCGCCTGACCGGAGTCGGCACCGAGGCGGTGCGGAAATGGCGCCAGGCCCGCACGATCCCGCCGAAGCACTGGCCGGCTGTGATCCGTGCGACCGGGCTGGGATGGGCCGACCTGCAATCTTTCTCCGATAGCGTCGATTCGGGGCTCGTGGAGACGGTCGAGGCCGCACCCGCCGGCGCCACCGCGGCCCTGGTACTGGCCGACGGCAGCGTGCTGTGGGGGCGCGGCTTCGGAGCACACACGACCGCCGCCAAGCCCGGCCTCGGCGAGATCTGCTTCTGCACCGGCCTCACCGGCTACCAGGAGACCCTCACCGACCCTTCGTTCGCCGGGCAGATCATCACCTTCACCTTCCCGCATATCGGCAATGTCGGCGTCAACGTCGAGGACGAGGAGGCCACCAACATCGCCGCATGCGGGGTGGTGGTGAAGCAGGACCTGACCGCGCCCTCGAACTGGCGCGCGACGCAGGGTCTCGATGCGTGGCTGAAGTCGCGCGGCATCCCGGGCATCTGCGACGTCGATACCCGCGCGCTGACCATACGCATACGCGAGCTCGGGCCGCAGGGTGCCATCCTGGTGCATCTCGAGAAGCCGCTGTTCGACCTCGCCGCCCTGCGCGGGCAGGTGCGCGCCTGGCCCGGGCTGGAGGGCATGGACCTCGCCCGCGAGGTGTCGTGCACGCAGAGCTACGCCTGGACCGCCGGAGTCTGGGATTGGGCCGGGACCGGTGCACGGGCTGCGGCCCGCAAGCGCGTGGTCGCGGTCGACTACGGCGCCAAGCGCAACATACTGCGCTGCCTGGTGACCGCCGGCTGCACCGTCACCGTGGTGCCCGCCACCGCCACCGCCGAGGAGATCCTGGCGCACGAGCCAGACGGGGTGTTCCTCTCCAACGGTCCCGGCGACCCACAGGCGACGGCGGCATACGCGGTGCCGGCGATACGCGGCGTGCTCGATGCCGGCAAGCCGGTGTTCGGCATCTGCCTGGGCCACCAGCTGCTCGCCCTGGCCCTGGGCGCCACCACCTACAAGCTCGACCAGGGCCATCGCGGCGTCAACCAGCCGGTCCGCGACCTGGCCACCGGCCGCGTTGAGATCACCAGCCAGAACCACGGCTTCGCGGTGGATGACAGGAGCCTACCGGCGGACGTGCGCATCACCCATGTCAGCCTGTTCGACGGCAGCAACGAAGGCATCGCCAGCGACCGGCTGCCGGCCTTTTCGGTGCAGTACCACCCGGAGGCGAGCCCTGGGCCGTCGGACAGCTTCCACCTGTTCGAGCGCTTCGTGGCGCTGATGGATCGCCAAGGTTGAAAGAAGTTATAAGCGTATACGAAAATTTTTATATACTTCTATAAACCTTATAGATGGACCCGATACGCAACCCCTTCGTCCCCGGAGCCGGCGCCTTGCCGCCCGAGCTCGTCGGCCGCGAGGCCCTGCTGGAGCAGGCCGACATCCTGTTCCAGCGCGCCCTGCTCGGACGCTCGGCAAGGAGCTTCATCGCAATCGGGCTGCGTGGCGTCGGCAAGACCGTGATCCTGAACAAGGTCGGCCAGATCGCGCGTGGGCACGGCTACCGCGTCTGCCAGATCGAGGCCTACGAGAAGAAGCCGCTGCCGCTACTGCTGGTGCCGCACCTACGCCGCATGCTGCTGGAGCTCGACCGCCTCGGGGCGCTCAGCCAGCAGGTCAAGCGCGGCCTGCGCGTGCTCAAGAGCTTCGCCTCCGGGCTAAGCCTGCGCTACGGCGACGCCGAGATCCAGCTCGACGTGGAGCCGGAGCCGGGTGCCGCCGACAGCGGCGACCTGGAGGCCGACCTGCCTGAGCTGATCGCGGCCGTCGGGCGGGCGGCGGCTTCGCGACAGGCCGCGATCGTCCTGGTCATCGACGAGATCCAGTACCTCGACGAGAAGGACATGGGCGCGCTGATCATGAGCATGCACCGCGTCATGCAGGAGACGCTGCCGGTCGTGCTCGTCGCCGCGGGCCTGCCGCAGGTGGTGGCGCTCAGCGGACGCTCGAAATCATACGCCGAGCGGCTGTTCGACTTCCCGCGGATCGGCGCGCTGTCCGACGCGGATGCGCGTCTGGCGTTGAGCCGGCCGGCGCATCAGGAGGGTGCCTCGTTCACCCCGGAGGCCCTCGATACGATCGTTGCGATGACCGAGGGCTACCCGTATTTCCTGCAGGAATGGGGCTACCAGAGCTGGAACGTCGCCGCCGGGGCGACGATCCAGGCGTATGATGTGGAGGCGGCCACGGCCCGCGCGCTGGCGGCACTCGATACAGGGTTCTTCCGGATGCGCTACGACCGGCTGACGCCGAGGGAAAAAGCCTATTGCCGCGCGATGGCGGATCTCGGTGCCGGCGCGCACCGGTCGGGTGACATCGCCGGGCGTCTGGGTACCCGCGTGCAGGCGGTCGGCCCGCTGCGCGACGGGCTGATACGCAAGGGCGTCATCTACAGCCCGGCGCATGGTGACGCCGCCTTCACCGTGCCGCTGTTCGAGCCGTTCCTGAACCGCGTCCAGCCTTCCTAGAGCAGCGTCAGCTGCTTGCTCCTTATTCAAACAGAGCATGGTCAAGCTGACCGGGCTCCAGGAATCAATCGATCATGCCGAAGCGGACAGACATCAGCTCCATCCTGATCATCGGCGCCGGGCCGATCGTCATCGGCCAGGCCTGCGAATTCGATTATTCCGGCGCGCAGGCTTGCAAGGCGCTTCGGGCCGAGGGCTACCGGGTGATCCTGGTGAACTCCAACCCCGCCACCATCATGACCGACCCGGGCCTCGCGGATGCGACCTACGTCGAGCCGATCACGCCGGAGTTCGTCGAGCGCATCATCCTGCGCGAGAAGCCCGACGCGATCCTGCCGACCATGGGCGGCCAGACCGCGCTCAACACCGCGATGGCGCTCGATGCCAGCGGCTTCCTGGCCGCCCACGGTGTCGAGCTGATCGGCGCCAGGGCCGAGGTGATCGACCGCGCCGAGGACCGGCTCAAGTTCCGCGACGCGATGACCGCGATCGGCATCGAGAGCCCGCTCAGCGTGATCGCTCACTCGCTGGCCGAGGCGCGCGAGGCGCTGCTGGTGACCAAGCTGCCGGCGGTGATCCGGCCCTCCTTCACGCTCGGCGGCACCGGCGGCGGCATCGCCTACAACCGCGAGGAGTTCGAGCAGATCGTGGGCTCGGGTCTCGACGCCTCCCCCACCACCGAGGTGCTGATCGAGGAGAGCGTGCTCGGCTGGAAGGAGTACGAGATGGAGGTGGTGCGCGACCGCAACGACAACTGCATCATCGTCTGCTCGATCGAGAACGTCGATCCGATGGGCGTGCACACCGGCGACAGCGTCACCGTGGCGCCGGCGCTCACGCTCACCGACAAGGAGTACCAGCGCATGCGCGACGCCTCGATCGCGTGCCTGCGCGCGATCGGCGTCGATACCGGCGGCTCCAACGTGCAGTTCGGGGTCAACCCCGTGGACGGCCGCATGGTGGTGATCGAGATGAACCCGCGCGTGTCGCGCTCCTCGGCGCTGGCCTCCAAGGCGACCGGCTTCCCGATCGCCAAGATCGCCGCCAAGCTCGCCGTCGGCTACACGCTGGACGAGCTCGCTAACGACATCACCGGCAGCACGCCCGCCGCCTTCGAGCCGACCATCGACTACGTGGTGGTCAAGATCCCGCGCTTCACCTTCGAGAAGTTCCCCGGCAGCCCGGCGCTGCTCTCGACCAGCATGAAGTCGGTCGGCGAGGCGATGGCGATCGGCCGCTGCTTCGCCGAGGCCCTGCAGAAGGGGCTGCGCTCGATGGAAACCGGGCTGTCCGGGCTCGATCCGGTCGAGCCACCCGGAGATGGCGGCCACGACGCCTTCCGCGCCGCCCTCTCCACGCCGCGCCCCGACCGCCTGCTGATGGCCGCCCAGGCGCTGCGCGCCGGCGTGTCCGTGGAGCAGATCCACGAGGCCTGCCGCTTCGACCCGTGGTTCCTGCGCGAGCTGGAGCGGATCGTCGCGGCCGAGCGCGTAGTCGAGCGCGACGGCCTGCCGCAGGAGGCGACCCCCTTGCGCCGGCTGAAGGCGCTGGGCTTCTCGGACCAGCGGCTGGGCGTGCTCGGCGGCCTCACCCCCGAGGCGGTGCAGGCGCTACGCGAGCGCCTCGGCGTGCGCGCGGTGTACAAGCGCATCGACACCTGCGCCGCCGAGTTCGCCTCCGCCACGCCGTACATGTACTCGACGTACGAGGGCGGTTTCGGCGTGCCCGCCTGCGAGAGCGACCCGAGCGGCCGGCAGAAGATCGTGATCCTCGGCGGCGGCCCGAACCGCATCGGCCAGGGCATCGAGTTCGATTACTGCTGCGTGCACGCTGCCTACGCGCTGCGCGAGGCCGGCTTCGAGACCATCATGGTCAACTGCAACCCCGAGACCGTCAGCACCGACTACGACACCTCCGACCGGCTCTATTTCGAGCCGCTCACCGCCGAGGACGTGATCGCCCTGATCCGGCGCGAGCAGGAGGCCGGCACGGTGCTCGGCTGCATCGTGCAGTACGGCGGCCAGACCCCGCTCAAGCTGAGCCAGTCGCTGGAGCGCGCCGGCATCCCGATCCTGGGCACGCCGGCGGACGCGATCGACCGCGCCGAGGACCGCGAACGCTTCCAGGCGCTGCTGCGCAAGCTCGGCCTGCGCCAGCCGGAGAACGGCATCGCCCGCTCGCTCACCGACGCGGAGGCGATCGCCGAGCGCATCGGCTACCCGGTGGTGATACGACCCTCCTACGTGCTCGGCGGCCGTGCCATGGAGATCGTGCACGACCGCGCCGGCCTGACTCGCTACATGCGCGTCGCACTGCAGCTCGCCGGCCCCGACATCGCCTCCGGCCCGGTGCTGATCGACCGCTACCTCAACGACGCCATCGAGACCGACGTGGACTGCATCTGCGACGGCCGGCAGGTCTACGTCGCCGGCGTGATGGAGCATATCGAGGAGGCCGGCATACACTCCGGCGACAGCGCCTGCTCGCTGCCGCCCTATTCACTGTCGCCGGCGATCGTCGACGAGCTCAAGGAACAGACCGCGGCGATGGCGCGCGAGCTCGGCATCGTCGGGCTGATGAACGTGCAGTACGCGATCAAGGGCCATGACATCTACGTCCTCGAGGTCAACCCGCGCGCCTCGCGCACGGTGCCGTTCGTGGCCAAGGCGACCGGCGTCGCGGTGGCCAAGATCGGTGCGCGGGTGATGGCGGGCGCCCCGCTGTCGGGGTTCCGGCTCGACGACCGCGCCATCGCGCCGCACGTCGCGGTCAAGGAGGCGGTGTTCCCGTTCGCCCGTTTCCCGCACGTCGACACCATCCTCGGTCCGGAGATGCGCTCCACCGGCGAGGTGATGGGCCTGGACTCCAGCTTCGAGCGCGCCTTCGCCAAGTCCCAGCTCGGCGCCGGGGTGAAGCTGCCGCAGGCCGGCACGGTGTTCCTCTCGGTGCGCGACGGCGACAAGCCGATCCTCGTCCCGCTGGCCCGCCGGCTGTCTGAGATGGGCTTCTCCATCCTCGCCACGCGCGGCACCGCGAACCGGCTGCGCGAAGCCGGGATCACGGCGGCCGTGGTCAACAAGGTGCTGGAGGGCCGGCCGCACTGCGTCGACGCGATACGCAACGGCGAGGTGCAGATGGTCATCAACACCGCCTCCGGCGCGCAGTCGGTGGCCGACAGCTTCGATATCCGCCGCTCGGCGCTGACCCACGGCGTGCCGCACTACACCACCACGGCCGGTGCCCGCGCCGCGGTGCATGCCATCGCGGTGCTGCGGGAAGGCCCGCTTGAAGTAGCACCGCTTCAGTCCTACTTTCGGGGATCGTTCTGAGCACAACCCCCGGTGCCGGGCCCTGAAGCGGTTCGTGTCGCCGGCTCTCTTCGTCCAACCCTCACGCTCCAAGGACTGGTACTGTGCAGAAATTTCCGATGACAGGCCGTGGCCTGCAGCGGCTGGAGGATGAACTCCGCAAGCTGAAGAGCGAAGAGCGTCCGGCCATCATCCGCGCCATCGCGGAGGCGCGCAGCCACGGCGACCTCTCGGAGAATGCCGAGTACCATGCGGCGCGGGATCGGCAGTCGTTCGTCGAAGGACGCATCCAGGAGCTGGAGGAGATCGTCTCGTCGGTCGAGGTGATCGAGCCCTCGACGCTCTCCGGCGACCACGTCAAGTTCGGCGCACACGTCGGGCTGGTGGACGAAGAAACCGACCGCGAGGCGACCTACCAGATCGTCGGCGTCTACGAGGCGGACATCAAGTCAGGCCTTCTGTCGGTGTCCTCGCCGCTGGCCAAGTCGCTGATCGGCAAGAAGAAGGGCGATACCGTGTCGGTGCCCGCACCCGGTGGCGACCGCACCTACGAGATCCTCTCCATCAGCTACGGCTGACCGCCGCCATGATCGGTCTCGCGGACGTCCACGCCGCCGCGCGGCGGATCGAGGGCCGCATCCTGCGCACGCCGACGCTGGTCTCCGAAGCGCTCTCGCGCGCGACCGGCGCCACCGTCACGCTCAAGCTCGACAACCTGCAGGCGATCGGCTCCTTCAAGGAGCGCGGTGCAGCCAACAAGCTGGCCCTGCTCACCCAGGAGGAGCGCCGACGCGGCGTGATCGCGGTGTCGGCCGGCAACCACGCCCAGGGCGTCGCGCGCCATGCCAGCCTGACCGGGATCGACGCGGTCATCGTGATGCCGCGCTTCACCCCGGCTGCGAAGGTGACGCGCACCGCTTCCTGGGGTGCGCGCGTGGTGCTGCACGGCAGCGACTTCACCGAGGCCACCGCGCATGCCGATGCGCTGTGCCGGACCGAGAACCGCATCTTCGTGCATCCCTACGACGACGAAGCGGTGATGGCCGGACAGGGCACCTGCGGCCTGGAGCTGCTGGAGGATGCCGGCCCGCTCGACATGCTGGTGGTGCCGATCGGCGGTGGCGGACTGATCGCGGGCTGCGCCGCGGCAGCCGCCGGGATGCGTCCGGAATTGTCGGTGACCGGCGTGCAGGTCGAGAGCCACGCCTCGCTCAGTGGCCACCCCGGCGACGAGATCGTGCCGATGGGGGGCTCGACCATCGCCGAGGGCATCGCGGTGATGCGCGTCGGGCGGCTGCCGCTGGAGGTGATACGCGCCCATGTGGGCCAGGTGCTGGCGGTGCCGGAGCGCGCCGTCGAGGACGCGATCACCTTGCTCGCGGAGGCAGCCAAGCTGGTCGCCGAGGGCGCCGGCGCCACCGCGCTCGCAGCATTGCTGACCTACCCGGAGCTGTTCCGCGGCAAGCGGGTGGCGCTGCCGATCTGCGGCGGCAACATCGACAGCCGCATCCTGGCCAACACGCTGCTGCGCTCGCTGCTGCGCGACGGCCGCCTGTTGCGCCTGCAGCTGGAGATCCCGGATCGTCCCGGCGTGCTGGCCGACATCGCCACGCGCATCGCCAAGATCGGCGGCAACATCATCGAGGTATCGCACCAGCGCCTGTTCGCGGCACCCAGCGTGCAGGCGGCCGAGCTGGAGGTGATGGTCGAGGCGCGCGACCCGCTGCACGCCGAGCAGATCGCATCGCGGCTGCGCGAGACCTATACCGTCAGGCGCGTGTAGCCGAGGGCGGGATCGGTCGAGCGGAGCATGCGTTAGGGCTGCAGGTTGACGTTCTCGTCCTCGACGGTGAAGCCGACCTTCATCGTCACCTGGTAGTGGCTGACCTGGTTGTTCTCGATGTGGCCGCGCGTTTCCACGACCTGGAACCAGCGCATGTGGCGTAGCGTCTTGGAAGCCTTGCCGATCGCAGCCTTGATCGCGTCCTCTATGCTGGTCTCCGACGAGCCGACCAGCTCGATGACGCGGTAGACGTGGTCCGTCATGATGGTGTTCCCGTTCCGTTACGTGTGCGGCGGTATGCTACTTGGTCCCGAACAGCCGGTCTCCGGCGTCGCCTAACCCTGGCCGGATATAGCCGCGTGCATCGAGCCCGCGATCGATCGCCGCGGTGATCAGCCGCACGTCCGGATGCGCCGCGGTGAAGCGCGCCAGGCCCTCGGGGGCCGCCAGCAGGCAGACGAAGCGGATCTGCGTCGCACCCGCCGCCTTCAGCCGAGACACCGCGGCGATGGCGCTGTGTCCGGTGGCGAGCATCGGGTCGACCACGATGCAGATCCGCCCGGCGATGTCTTCCGGCAGCTTGAGGTAGTACTCGACCGCCTCCAGCGTGACATGGTCGCGATACAGCCCGATGTGCCCGACCCGCGCCGCCGGCACCAGGTCCAGCATCCCGTCGAGGATGCCGTTGCCGGCGCGCAGGACCGAGACGAAGCAGAGCTTCTTGCCCGACAGCAGCCGGCCGGTGGTGCACTCCAGAGGCGTCTCGATCTCGACCTCCTCCAGCGGCAGGTCGCGCATCGCCTCGTAGGCCATCAGCAGGCTGATCTCGCGGGTCAGCCTGCGGAAACCCGCGGTCGAGGTCGTGTTCATGCGCATGCGGGTGAGCTTGTGCTGCACCAGCGGATGGTCGAGCACGATGATGCTGGCAGTGGATGGGCTCATCCGCGCAGGCTATGACCCCGCCGGCACGAAATCCAGCGCCGCGCCGTTCATGCAGTAGCGCTCGCCGGTCGGCTTCGGCCCGTCCGGGAACAGGTGGCCGAGATGGCCCTTGCAGTTCGCGCAATGCACCTCGATGCGACGCATGAACAGGCTGTTGTCATCCTGCGTCTCGACCGCGCCCTCGATCGGCGCGAAGAACGACGGCCAGCCGCTGCCGCTCTCGTACTTGGTGTCGGAGCGGAACAGGGGCGTGTCGCAGGCGGCGCAACGGAACAGGCCGTCGCGCTTCTCGTAGTTCAGCGGACTGGCGCCGGCACGCTCGGTGCCGTGCTCGCGCAGCACGCGGAACTGCTCGGGGGTGAGCTTGTCGCGCCACACGTCATCGCTCGGGATGGCGTCCTCGGGCTTCCTCGATTGGCTGCTCATGGGTTTCTCCACTCGTCGATCGGCCTTGCAAATGGGGTGCGGGCGCCGGAAACCTAGCCTCGCCGCCTGCCTTACAGGACGGTCCAACCGACTGGAGCCAGCCCATGTCCGACACCACCCAGACGCCGGACGACGATGACAAGAAGCACGACAGCACCGTCGAAGGCACCTTCCCGGCCAGCGACCCGCCATCGCGCGGCGGCAGCACCGGCCCCAACGACCCGGTGCCGCCGCCGCTGCCGAACGAACCCTGACGGGCGTTCGGCCTGACAGAAGTTCGAATTGATGACATGCTCGCCTGACGGGTCAACCAGGGAGCATGCCTCATGCCAGCAGGCACCGTATCGGATCAGCAGCACCGGCCGGTGATGCTGGTCATCATGGATGGCTTCGGCTGGCGCGAGGACGATGCCGACAACGCCGTGAACCTCGCCCGCACCCCCGTCTTCGACCGGCTCTGGACGCAGGGACCGCACGGCTTCCTGCGCACCAGCGGCCGCGACGTTGGCCTGCCGGACGGGCAGATGGGCAATTCCGAGGTCGGCCACCTGAACATCGGCGCCGGCCGCGTGGTGATGCAGGAACTGCCGCGCATATTCGCCGCCATCGAGGACGGCAGCATCGCGGATACCGCCGCCATGCGCCGCCTCATCGAGGTGCTCCGCGAGACCGGCGGCACCTGCCACCTGATGGGCTTGGTCTCGCCCGGCGGCGTGCACGCGCACCAGGATCACGCGGTGGCGATCGCGCGCATCCTGGTCCAGGCGGACATCCCCGTCGCCCTGCACGTCTTCACCGACGGGCGCGACACGCCGCCGCGTTCGGCGCGCCGCTACCTGACCCAGCTGCGTCACGAACTGCCGCCCGCGGTGCAGGTCGCCACGGTTTCCGGACGCTACTTCGCGATGGACCGCGACCAGCGCTGGGACCGCGTGCAGCAGGCCTACGACGCCATCGTCAGCGGCAACGGCCCGCGCGCGCCCGGACCCGATGCCGTGCTGGCCGCGTCCTACGAGGCCGGCGTGACCGACGAGTTCGTGCCGCCGACGGTGATCGGCGACTATGCCGGCATGCGCGACGGCGACGCGCTGCTGTCGTTCAACTTCCGCGCCGACCGCATCCGCCAGCTCTACGACGCCCTGCTCGACCCGCACTTCGAGGGCTTCGCACGCGCCCAGCTGGTCCATCTCGCCTGCGCCGTCGGCATGACCCGCTACAGCGACCGACTGGCCGGCCGCATCGAGGTGATGTTCCCGCCGCAGAGCCTGGACGAGCTGCTGGGCGAGGTCGTCTCCGCCGCCGGCCGCACGCAGCTGCGCATGGCCGAGACCGAGAAGTACCCGCACGTCACCTACTTCATGAACGGGGGACGCGAGGCGGTGCTACCGGGAGAGGACCGCATCATGGTGCCGTCGCCGAAGGTTGCGACCTACGACCTGCAGCCGGAGATGTCCGCCGTCGAGTTGACCGACCGCGCGGTGGAGGCGATCGGGTCCGGCCGCTACGACCTGATCGTGCTGAACTTCGCCAACCCCGACATGGTCGGCCATACCGGCAACCTGGCCGCCGCGATACGCGCCGTGGAGACGGTGGACGCCGCACTCGGCCGCATCGCCGATGCCCTCGACCGTGCCGGCGGCGTGCTGCTGGCGACCGCCGACCATGGCAACTGCGAGACCATGCGCGATCCCGAGACCGACGTGCCGCACACCGCGCACACGCTCAACGTGGTGCCGCTGCTGCTGTCCGGCGTGCCCGGCGCCTCGCTCTCCGACGGCCGACTGGCCGACCTGGCGCCCACCCTGCTGTCGCTGATGAGCCTGCCGCAGCCCGCGCTGATGACCGGCCGGTCGCTGCTGGTGCCGCTCTAATACCGATCGCCCTGTCGGGCGACCGGTATCAGAGTCGCGTTTGGCACGTGGCCGCCCCGCCAACCCCACGTGCATGCCGGTCAGCCCAAAGGGCCGCCGGTATAAGCCGAGGCAGGAGGCTGCGGACCCGGCTGTTCCTGGCCTGCGCCCTGCTCTGCGGCAGCCTGTTGCCCGACCGCGGAACCGACGCCGCACCGCTCCACCACCAGGACGGCACCGTGGGCCGACGGCGTGCCCTGGCGGCGCAGGCCAGACGTGCCGGCGAGGCGGCGGTCCAGCGCCTTGCCGACCAGCGTGCGGCGGCGGCGCAGGCGGCCCAGGATCGTGCCCGGGCGATCGCGCTCTCGGCGCAGGCGCGCGATGCCGCCGACCGCCTGCGCGACACCGAGACGCGGGCGGCGGACACGCTCTCGCGGATCGAGACGCTGGGCGCGCGCAGGCAGGCGCTGCAGGACGACCTTGCCCGCCAATCCGCCGCACTCGCGCGCATGCTGCCGCTGATCGAGCGCCTGTCGCTGTATCCTGCGGAGACGCTGCTGGCCTCCCCCGCGAAGCCCGAGGACGCGCTCACCGGCCTGATGGTGCTGCGCGGCCTCGGCACGCAGATCTCATCGCGCGCCCAGGTGATCCGGGTGCGGCAGCTCGACCTCGCACGGCTGAGCGCGTCGCTGGAGGCGCAGGGCCATGGTCTCATGGCGCTTCGGCAGGAGCAGGCCACGCGTGGGCAGGCGGTGGCGCTGCAGGCCGAGCGCGCCGCCGCCGCGCAGCGCGCCTCGCAGGCCGCCGCCGACGCCGCCTCGCGCCAGGCCGCCGCCTCCGCTGCCAGGGCGGCAAGCCTGCAGGATGCGGTGGCGCGCATCGAGGCGGCGCAGCGCGAGGCGGAGATCCGCTTCCAGCAGCAGGCGGCGGCGGCGGAACATGCCAGCAGGCCAGACGTGGCGCGCACCGCGCGCGCCGACGCCGCCAGCGTCTCCTTCGGCGCAGGTCCCGGCCTGGCACCCGGACCGGCCGCGGCGCCGGTGGCGGGCAGGCTGGTGCAGGGTTGGGGCGCCAGCACCGATGCCGGACCCGCGACCGGTGTGACCTATGCGCCGCCCGCGCTGGCGGCGGTGAGCGCGCCGTGCGACGGGCGGATCGACTTCGCCGGCCCGTTTCGTTCCTATGGCAAGATGCTGATCCTGGATTGCGGGCATGGCTACCGCTTCGTGCTGGCCGGGCTCGACCGGCTCGACGTCGCGGTGGGCCAGAAGCTGGCGAAGGGCGTGGCCCTCGGCCGCATGCCGGACTGGAGCCTGGCCACCCAGGGCAGGCGGCCATCCCTGTATGTCCAGCTGCGTCACGGCACCCAGGCGATCGACCCGAGCGGCTTCCTGCGCGGCCGTTCCTGAGGAGCGACCCCAGCCGCGGAGCGGCGTCTCTCCTGCCGGGCCGCGGAGCGGTGTCTCTACTTGAATGTAATCGGACGTTAGATACTTGGTAAGAAGCCCGCTGCTAGACCATGATGGCGGTCCTGCCGCGGACACGCGGCAACCCGGAGATGACACGGCATGAAATTGCGCACTGGCCTGCTGCTCGGCACCGCCTTCCTGGCCGGTATCGCGGCGGGCCCCGACCTCGGGCGGCTGCTGACGCATCGCGGCCTGAACTTCGTCGTGCCGGCCCTCGCCGAGGAAGCCAAGACGACCGGGCATGCCGAGACCTACCGGCTGCTGACGCTGTTCGGCGACGTGTTCGAGCGCGTGCGCGCCGACTATGTCGAGCCGGTCACCGACCGGACCCTGATCACCAACTCGCTGAACGGCATGCTCTCGGGCCTGGACCCGCACAGCGCCTACATGACCGAGAAGCAGTTCGCGGACATGCAGGTGCAGACCAAGGGCGAGTTCGGCGGGCTCGGCCTGGAGGTGACCGGCGAGGACGGGCTGATCAAGGTGATATCGCCGATGGACGGCACTCCCGCGGCCAAGGTCGGCATGAAGTCGGGCGACTTCATCCTGTCGATCAATTCCAAGAGCATGGACGGGATCTCGCTCAACGACGCGGTCGAGAAGATGCGCGGCGCGCCCGGCTCCAACATCACGCTCGGCATCAAGCGGCCCGGCGTGGACAAGCCGTTCGACGTGACCATGACCCGAGAGGTCATCCATATCCAGGTCATCAAGCAGGCGCTCTACGGCAAGATCGGCTACATACGCGTCTCGCAGTTCAACGAGGAGACCGATCCGGGGCTGCGCGCCGCCTACGCCAAGCTCACCGCCAAGGCCGGCGGCAGGCTGTCCGGCCTGATCCTGGACCTGCGCAACAACCCGGGCGGCCTGCTCGAGCAGGCGGTCGATGTCTGCGACGACTTCATCTCGTCCGGCGAGGTGGTGTCCACGCGCGCGCGCCACCCCGAGGACAGCCAGCGCATGAACGCGCACGGCACGGACATCACCGACGGCACGCCGTTGGTGGTGCTGATCAACCAGGGTTCCGCCTCCGCCAGCGAGATCGTCGCCGGCGCCCTGCAGGACCATCAACGCTCGATCACCATCGGCGAGCGCTCCTTCGGCAAGGGCTCGGTGCAGACCGTGATCCCGATCCCGGGCAACGGCGCGATCCGGCTGACCACCGCCCGTTATTACACGCCGTCCGGACGCTCGATCCAGGGCCTCGGCATCACTCCGGACATCGCGGTGCAGGAGGATCGCGACGACCTCTCGCGCTTCATGCCGCGTGAGGCCGACCTCGACCACATCATCAAGAACCAGGGCGGCACCCAGGGCAGCGCGCCGGCCCGCAACGACATGCCGGCGGTCGCCAAGACCATCCCCGACAAGCCGCCCGCCAACTGGCCCAAGTTCGACCTGACCAAGCCCTCGACCGATTTCCAGCTGCAGCAGGGCATCAAGGTGATCCAGGGCATGATCACCGGACGCCAGCACGCCGGGACGCCCTGAAGCCGGCGCGGGCGATCCCGACGGCATGCAGCACCGAACGTCATGCGCCGTGTCCCGCTTCCCGCATCCCGCGCCGGCCGTGCGCTGGTCGCGTTATGGGCGGCGGTCTTGCTGGCCGCCGCCGTCTTGGTAGCTACGCTGCAGTGGCTGGGTCCGCCGGCACGACCGACCGTCGCGACCGCACCGGCCAAGCCGCAGCCGCTTCCGGCCAGGCTGTCTGCCGCGGCGGCGCCGCCGGCCGTTAAGGTGCCGGCAGCGCCAGCAGTGGTGGCGAGCGGACGCGGCGACATCACGCGTCCCGATCCCGCTTTGTTGGAACCCGCCCTGCTGGAACCGGGCATGATGCTGCCGCGCATATCGCATGACGGACGCGAGGCGGCCCGGCTCTACGCCGCCCCGGCACCGGCCGTACCGGCCGGTGCCAGGCCCATCGCCATCCTGCTGGACGGGGTGGGCCTTTCTTCGGCCGACAGCTTCGATGCGATCGACTCGCTGCCGTCCGCGGTCAGCCTGGCGGTCTCGCCCTATGCCGCCGAACCCGGCGCGGTGCTGGATGCCGCCCGCAAGGCCGGCCACGAGCTGCTGCTTTCGCTGCCGATGGAGCCCGCCGGTGCGCCGGCCGACGATGAGGGCACCAAGGCTCTGACCATGCAGGTCGATCCGGACGAGAACCTGCGGCGGCTGGACTGGTCGCTGTCTCGGATCCAGGGCTATGCGGGCGTCACCAATGCCTCTTCCGGCCTGAACGGCGAGAACTTCGCGGGCTCGCCGCAGTTCGCCGCCGTCGCCCACGCACTGGCCGGGCGCGGCCTGTTCTACGTCGACGCCACCCCCGACGCGCCGGTCCCCGACGGGATCGTCGGAGTGGACGCCGACCTGCGCTTCGATACCCCGCCCGATGCCGCCGGCATCGACAGGCAGCTCGCCCAGCTGGAGCGGGTCGCTTCCGGCAAGGGCAGCGCCATCGGCGTCGTCGGACCGGTCTACCCGATCACGGTCCGGCGTCTCGCGGACTGGGCGCGCACCCTGCCCGCGCGCGGGCTGGTGCTGGTCCCGGTCAGCAGCCTCGTACGTCCCGCGACCGAGGCAGCCTCGAGGAGCGTGCGATGAGCCAGGACCCGTTCGCCGGCCTGCCCTATCGCCCCAACGTGGGCGCGGCCCTGTTCAACCGTCACGGCCAGGTACTGGTCGCCCGGCGCGTCGACCTGCCCGGCACGGCGAACCGGCCGGCCATCTGGCAGTTGCCGCAGGGGGGCATCGACGAGGGCGAGGACCCGCGCACGGCCGTGCTGCGCGAGCTGCGCGAGGAGATCGGCACCGACCGTGCCGAGATCATCGCCGAGCACCCGGACTGGCTCTCCTACGATCTGCCGCCGCACCTGCTCGGGCGCGTGCTGGGCGGTCGCTACAGGGGCCAGCGGCAGCGCTGGTTCGCCTTGCGCTTCACCGGTGCCGACAGCGACATTCGGCTCGATCTCGATCCGCATCCGGAATTCGATGCCTGGAAGTGGCTGCAGCTGGCCGAGCTGCCGCAGCAGGCGGTCGGATTCAAGCAACCGATCTACTCGATCCTGGCGGTCTCGTTCGCCTCCTACGCGATACCGCTCGCCTAGCTCGTGCTCGAATCGAAGAAAGTGTCGCACGATCTGCTGGCGGTGCCGGTACTGATCGGTGCCACGGCGTCGTTCCAGGTCGGCGCATCCATCGCGAAATCCCTGTTCCCGGTGTTCGGTCCCACCGGTACGGTAGGCCTGCGCATCTCGCTGTCGCTGCTGGTGCTCTGCGTGATGTGGCGGCCCTGGCGACGGCTGCCCGACGCGGGCGACCTGCGCGTCATCGTGCCGTACGGCCTGTCGCTCGGGATCATGAACCTGCTGTTCTACCTCGCCCTGGCGCGGCTGCCGCTGGGTGCCGCGGTCGCCATCGAGTTCACCGGGCCGTTGGCCCTCGCCTTCGTCGGTTCACGTCGCCTGCTGGACCTGCTCTGGGCTGCCCTGGTCGTTGGCGGACTGGTGCTGCTGCTCGACCCGACGACGACCCTGCATCGCCTGGACCCGCTCGGCGTCGCCCTGGCACTCGGCGCGGGCCTGTGCTGGGCGCTCTATATCGTGTTCGGCCAGCGGGTCGGGCGGCGCGTGCCGGGCAGTCATGTCACGGCGATCGGCATGGCCGTCGCGTGTCTCGCGGTGGTGCCGTTCTGCCTGCCGGCGATGCTGCCGGCAGCGAGTGACCCGATCCACCTGTTCGAGGCGTTCCTGGTCGCGATCCTGTCCGGCGCCCTGCCCTACTCGCTGGAGATGATGGCGATGCGGCGCATCGGCATGCGCTCGTTCGGCATCCTGATGAGCCTCGACCCGGCGCTGGCCGCGCTGTCCGGCCTGGTCCTGCTGGGCGAGCATCTGTCCCCGCTGCGCTGGCTCGCCATCCTGTGCATCGTGCTGGCCTCCGCCGGCACCGCGCTGAGCCGGGAAGCCGGTTCCGGGAAGCGGGAAACGATCGAGGCCTAAAGGCATGAACTTGCTCGTCAAAATTATCTAGGGCGTGATCAACCTGGAGTGATCACGCTCTAGAGCGTGTTTGTATCACGTTGCGACATAACCTGAGTTGGTGAGATAGTTTCTGCACTCTGT
>JAABUQ010000858.1_pt1 | contig 69621 bp, 27 predicted proteins | sample 5560001 | NCBI WGS metagenome assembly JAABUQ01 (sample SAMN10711888, study PRJNA513371) | rock metagenome | isolation source: Antarctica rocks | place: Antarctica: Victoria Land, Finger Mt nord | collected 2015-12-18
ACTCTAAAATTCGAAAAAGTCTCGAACGAAACAAAAGCATTTTTACAACTTGCGTCAACACACATCTACATATCTCAAAATTATGCACAAGTTGTAGAGCATATCAAGTTGTATTAGCAGTAGAATTTTGACATCGTAATATCATCAATTGCGTTGATAATAGACCTGCAAAGTAAAATTTTAGATGTGTTTCGCAGGCCAAATCGTTTTTCACTTTCCCGGCTGCGGCACAGAAACCTGCTCCGCACGATACAATAGCGCCCCGAACCCGCTCACAACAGCTTCTCTTTCCTCTTGATCGTTCAAGCACCGTCTACAGACTCTCGAACCTCTTGAGCCTTGGAGCCCATTTCCGTCCAATAAGAGTGTAGGTCCAGCAGTGCGTCTGGCCCGAGTTGGGCGTGGACGTCGGCAGCAAACTTAGATGCTGCGACATCGAGAAGCGAATTATGAGCCTTGGCGACCTGGTAATCAATCCCCGTGTACAATTTCACAACAAACGTGGTCTCCGCGATCCAGCCATCCAGAGACTCAAGAGCATTATCGGATCCGTAAAGTTCCGGCGCTTCTAATCCTAGTAAGCCCGCACTTCGCATGATGCGTCGCAGCAGGCTCCAGGATGAAATCTCGTCGATTCTAGCTCTCGATGTTTGCTGCTTGAGATCCTCCAGTATACTCAAGTGGGCCCCAAGCTTTTCGCGCGATGCCTGCACTTTCTTCATTACCTGTTGGCCGGGAGTCACGAGATCTTCGTATTTCTTCTGCCATTGGGTCACAATATCTGGCAATTCTTCATTGAGCTTTTCCTGCTGTACTGTTATGCTCTTCGAGAAAATGCTTGCCCATACGTCTTTGAACCACGCTTGTCTACTATCGACGTGACGCAGAAGCGCCTTGGAAGAGAGATCAAGGTGACGATAAAAGGGAGGTAAATAAATGGACGAGTCTTTGAGTCCTGAACAGATCTCGTTCTGCGTCAACTGAAGAGTCTCCTTGGCGTCTTCTAAGATAGGTAGACCATCGCGAATTATTGGAAGTCCCTCGCTGTAAAAGCGACACTTGAATTCGTGAACGTCAATGAGTCTTGGAATGCTGTCTATCTTGTCGGAAGCGTTGGCTGTCTGCCAAGAGGGTTTCACCAAGGGGCCTTTTCGAGACGTGCCGTAGGAGCAAGTATCGGAAAACATATAGAGAACGAACCATGGCGATATACTGCAGCCGTAGGAACAGATGGGGCTAAGCCAGGACCAATAGCAGATATCCTTTGTCCAGTGATCTATTGCGTTGACGGGGATGTCCCAAGCCCACACAACGAGCCAAATCAGCGGAGAAAAGAACACCACCAGAGCCGAGATGAATATGATAGCAACAATGATTGATGTCAAAGTCGAGGCCCAGTTCAGCAATCGCGGAAAGATCCGAGACAACGAAACCCGCACAAACAAACCGTTGTATATCGCCTGACATATTGATAGCAGCCATGTTTTTGAAATTGACCGAGAAGTCATTACGTTCGGTATTTGATCTAAGACTCCCTCTGGGCGCGGAAATCGAGATCCAAGGTTTAGACGGGTTTGGCTCCGCCTTCTGCTTGAAGGGCAAAACCGAAGGTGATCGCGTTTTTGAACCAGAACTTTTCGACGAATGGGTGATTTGGCCGCGATGTCCGGCGTCCTCACCAATCGGCATGGTAGCATGAGGGTCGATTTGCCGCATTTCAGGAGCACGCAAATCCACAACAAGCTGTGCTGCGGCTGGATTGAGCGAGTCGTCCATGGCTCTGGATCCGGTAGTTGCGACCGGCGCGTAAAGTTCTGTGTCTTCTGAACCGGAATCTCGCACTTGCTCAGGATCCGAAGAATCGTCATTGGATTCAGGGTAGGACGTCGGCGACCTGGATTCTGCAGCTGAAACTTTGGAACTTCGGCTCTGGGCCTGGTTATGGGCGCGACGTGGTTCAGAAGATAGGATTGATTCTCGCTGCTGACGGAGAGAATAGCGAGTGGTATAGTTGCCAATGGAAGCACCGACCTCGCCTCGGCGACTTGGATTGACCTTATTATTCATGTCTCCTAAAATCTTAGCAGAATTAGGGCGAACGTTTGATTCTGCCGCTGGTTCGTTTGAAGGGTTTGAATCTTTTGACTGCAATGGGTCAATTCATTTGGTTCTACCTAGAAGTTCCGACGAATTGCTATTCACTTACTGATGAAGTAGTCTGCTGGTGCTTCCGCAGTCTTTCGAACATCCTCTGGCGAGTTGGGACAGCGTTATCAGCTGCGAGGTCCAATCCGTCGCTTTTGTCGGCTTGTCTCGCCTACTTCTAGTGAGCCATGTCTACACTCGGCTATCCAAGGAGATTGCAGAAGTCTTCAGAAGAAATCGAATAGCATCTAGAAACGAATTGCAATTGGCGTCCTACTATACTTTAGAGTTTGTAGTTCCATAGATAGATAAAGTTTAGATAATTTTGCTTTACTAGAGCAATGTAACTTATTAATCTATTGAAGTATTTCCGGACTTGCAATCTAGACTTCCTTTATTAATATCAATTGTAAGCGAATAGATAAAGTAATATCTACAATAAACTAATAAGACTAGAATAATACAAGTATTGAACTTTCTCTTCTATCTCGTAAAGTATGTTGTGTTTAACTAGCGTATTCCTAGATTTTATTAACACAATCTAGTTTTCTATTTCCGATAGTCTAATTAGTTATATAGCTATATTAATCTCTTGCATTGCGCAATCTATCTAGTAAATACTATATCTAATTATAAATATCTAGTTATTGTTGTTGTTAATTGTTTATAGTCTTATTAATAATATTTTCGATAAAGTTTTTAATTTAATATATAATTAATATCTTTGTCGACTCGATATATTAATAATATCTTATTCTTTATTTTCTCTTTCTCTTTCTATCTCTATATCTAATATTAATATTAATATTATTGTTTTTATTAGTCTATATCTAATATTAATATATAGTTCAATATAGTTAATATTATTGTTAATCTCGAAAAACAACAATTACAATATTATTGAAACAATTATTGTAAATTTTAAATATTATAATACTTAATTAACTAAATTAGATTATTAAAATTATCTTGTCTTTTTATTGATTTCTATAATAATTTTATTATTATTTTCTATATTTATATCTTTAGTCTTGTTAATATTAGTTAATCTTATTAATCTTGTAATAATATTAAATAATCAATCTATTATAATATTTCTAACATAGTTTAGTATCTCTAGCAAGAAAACTTAATAATAAATTAAGCGTAATAAAATATAAGAGCAAAGAGATTAAAGATATATATATATAGCTATTAAATCAATAATAATAACAATAGATTAAAATTATTTGCTAGAGTTGCAATATTATTTTTATTATTTTCTTTTTAATTGTTATTGTTATTTATTTTGTATTTGTTGTTCTCTTTTTAAATACAACTCTTTGTTCTTGCAATTCTAATACTAATTGTTGCTTTAATTTCTAATATATATATATAATAGATTTTGCAATTAAATAAAATATTCAATTGAGATATTCTTAATTATTCGATTTTGTTAATATTGTTAATACTAAGAGGATAAAAATTATTTGATTTTTTTAATTTAGTATAGCTATTACAAGTAGCAATCTATTATTTAATTAATTAAGATTAATTTTCTTTGTATTAATAAAAGTCTTAGAATTTAATAAATTTACAATTAGAGATTAATTTATAGATTTGATAAATCTAAATAAGAAATCTAAGAGAAAGAGATTTATTTTTATTAAATTCTGATCTATAGAGATAAGTTGCGTGCATTTTCTAATGCTTGTTGTCAATATATTAAAGTTATTATTAAAAACTTTATAAGATTGTCTTTATCTCTCTTCTTCGAAAAAGAAATTATCGATTTAATTATATTTTGTTTTATAGTTTGTTTTTTTAGTTTCTTTTGCGATAATCTATAATTTTAATACTTTCTTTTACAATAAATTATTATGCACTTGTTGTATATAAATTTCTATTATCTCTATATATTGTCTCTATATTATTGTTATTGTATTTTAATCTATTTTTTCTTGTTTAATTAAAGTACGTTTTTGCAAGACGTCTCTTTTTTATATATTAGATTTTTCTCATTCTTTAGAACTACTTCGCGGAACAGATCGGATTTGATCCAAGTTTTAGATCAAATTTTTGAATTTAACCCGAATTTAACCCGAAATATCTAACCCGAAATTTAAAGTTTCTTGTCTACTATACACGCTAGCTTATTGAAGCTTTTCTAGGAAATAGACTAATTTATTATAAGTAGTAGTACTGAAGAATTTTTAAAAAATCTCTTGAACTCGATTTTTAATTAAATGAATAAGAAATTATTAAAGTCGCAATTCTATAGAAAGAGATAGAGCAACTCGCGCATTATTCAAACAATTTCGCGAAGTATTTAGAACAATCGAAAAACTTACAAATATTATATTGCAAGTTGCATAACGTATCTTGTATTTTTTCGCGAAATTTAATTTTCGATTTAATTTTCTAATTTAATAAAGTTCTTTGTTTTTTTTGCAAGCAAGATTAAATAATATTCAAAATTCTTTAGAATTTCTATCTCTATTATATTGCCTCTTTTGTTACAATGTTTGTTGTTATTAATGTTAATAGATATCGAGAATTTTGCAATATTTTTCTTGTTATTAATTGCAATTAACAATAGTCTCTATTGTTTAATATAATTCTTACAATAATTATAGAGTTATCGAAGATATATTAGATTTATTGAAATTGAAATATCTTTTGCAATATAAATATATATATAGAAAGCACTTGTATAGAAGATTGTATTGCAATAATAATAAATACTAAAATAAGTATTTATTGTTGTCTTGAAATTTCTTTGCTTTGTTAAGATTAATTGAATTATTTTATTTTACAATTATTGCTTACTTCTTTGTAATCTTATTAATTGCTTTATAGATTAATTTAGAATCTATTTAATAAAATACTCTAATATTTGTAATTATTAATCGCTTTACTCTTTTCTTATTAACTATCTTTTTACAATTTCGCTATTTTTGTTCTACTAGCTCTACTATATAAGCGATTAACTAATCAATAAATATATACTTGAATATAAAGTTCTTTATCGATTTATATAAACTTTCTATTGTTTGCGAGATTTAAAATTCGAGATTGATATATATTTGCATTAAGTATTAGATAAAGATAAACTTCTATCGCTTTTAATAGTTAATAAAATATTTTTTATTTTTATTAATCAATTTATTTAAAATAGTATATTATCTACTTGTTAGATTCTCTTAACTATAGATCTTTATCTAACTTTATAGCAAATTTTTAAATTTATTTTACAACTTTGTCGAATATTTTCTTGTACAAATAAGTCTTTTTTGCATAGTTTTTATTGCATATTATATATATAATTAAAATTATTATTATTATTAACTTTGTTTCGATTTGTCGCAAATGCAATTAAAATTGTAGCTTATTATTTAACTAAATTTTTAATATTTTTATGTCTTGTTTAACTTCATATTTTTTTAAATTGTAATTGCAATTTTCTTGCGCTCTTTTAGAGATAAAATCGAGACTTGTATTAACATTTTGTTAATAACGCTTTTAATTTATTTCGCATTCTTAAAGAGCTTTTTATTAGAATTTTTTAACTTTTGCATTATTAAACAAAATTTGTCTCTTTTATACTTTTTTAAATATGTTGTCTTTTTTGTTACATATTTTAACGTATTTTATTTAATTAATTGACGTTTAATATTGTTATTGTAAGTATCTTTTTTTCTTTGTTGCTTGCATGCAATGCCTAGATTATTTGTATTTAATTATTTTATAAGATTTCGCTTATAATATAGATTTCTTTGCTATCTTTTCTAGAGTATTAAACAATTTTGCTGTAAATTTGTTAATATGTTAATATTCTATTAACTTAGTTAACAAAGATACTAATAGATATTTGCTCAACATATTATAGAATCTTTTTGTATTTATACTTTTTTACTTTTTTCAAGAATATCTTGATAACTTTTGTTGTATATCGAAGTTCAATACTATTCTAATTAAGAAATAATTTGAAAAGCTCTTTATTTTATTGTTAATCTTGCAATATATTAGTTTGTTAGCTAGATTAAACATTGTGAAGATTAAATCTATTATAATTCTTATCTCTTGATAATTTCTTATAATAATGTCTCGTAAAAGCGCTAGCGTTGCGTCGATATCTCTTATAATATTTAGTAAATTGTTAGATAGAAGAAGTTTATCTAGAAGAGATAATGCAAGTTAAAGTTGTCTACAATTACACTTTCTTTAAACATTACTATTATTTGTTTTATTAATAATAAGTTTCTTTTATTATACGCTTTGTTATAGCTTTTTAAGAGTAAATTGTATGTTTTATATATATTTACAAGCAACGCGTTAACAACTTTATTGTTTTCTCTCTTACTTCTTTAAAGTATTATTGTATTTATATCTTTAAAATGCTAAATTGTATATTGATTATTATTATTAATACGTTTGTTAATATAGAAGTATATTCTTTTGTTGTTATTCTTTATTGCAAAATTAACGCAACTTAAATTATAAATTTTTGTTCTTTTGCAAAAGTATTACAATTCTTATATTATTAATATATTGTATTTTTATATTTTCTTTTTTTGCAATAATATTATTATTACTTTGTCTCTAGATTTGTAAATGTTATACTATAGTATTCGAAGTTCTAATTGTTGTATTATTAGAATTTCTTCTTAAATTATATTTTTTGTATTAATGTAAATTTTATCTCTTGTAACAATATTGTTTTTGCGTTAATTTTTATTATTTTGCTAATATTACTTTAAATTCTTAAGAATAAGCAACTAAGTAAAGAGTTTTTTGAGCAACTTTTCTTATTTAGTTGTTTTATAATATTCCTTGTTAACGCAACATTAATACTCGAAAGAGTTAAAATCTTTAATAATTTGCTTACTTTAAGTTTGCGTTTAATATTTTTGTTTATTATTATTATAAATATTGTGATAACTTCTATACGCAATATTACTAATTATTAATAATGATAGTCTTTGTATAAATTTGTAATAACAATTTTTACAATTTTTATTTTTTTATTTTTATATTTATTTATTGCTATTGTTTTTTGTTCGAGTTTGCAATTAAATTATATTAAAATACAAATATTAAAATACAAATATATAGTATTTTATAAATTAACAATTCTTTAATTGTAGAATTATATATTTAGGATAAACTATAATATATTTTGTAATTATTATTCTATAAATTTTGTAATAATATTCTAATATAGTTAATCTATATTTTATAAAGAAATGTAAATAGATTTTTGTTATTTTTTTAAAAAATCTCGAGATATTGTATAATTATTTAATTAATTCTGTTAGTAAATTATTAAAATATATAAATTTTCAAAAAAAATTCTCGATACAATATAATAAAGAGTTTTTCGAAAATAAAAAATATTTATATTTTTTAATAACATTTAATTTCTCTAAGTATTTTATTTAGACAATAATAAACTTATAAGCAATATAATACTAAAATACAATTATAGAATTTCTTTAATTTATTGTTAAATTTTCTTTTTATCGATTGCTTAAATTTTGTTACTAAATATAATAATTGTTAGTTTTTATTATTTATATTGTTTAAATTATTGTTCTATTAAATCTTTAATATCTTTTATTTTAATAACTTAATATAATAAATTGCAATATCTCTTATATATTGTTGAATATAAAATATAATAAAATATATTTATAATATTCTAATTTCTTTCAAAAATATATATTATAATAAATAATTTTCTTAGTTTTGTATTTAATAGATTTTGCGTATTTATTTGCTAAACAAGATATAATAATTTACTAAAAATAATTACAAGCAAGAGTATATCTTAATAATAATTTAAATATTTAGCAAAAAAATAACAAATTGTTTAATTTAATTCGAAATTATATATAAATCTTAAATTAAAACAATTTAATATTACAATAGAGAATACAAAATATAACAATATCTAAAGTATTAGAAGTATAAATATATTATATATAATTGCAAAAACAAATAAAGATATAAATATTATATAGAGAAATATTGTATAATCGAATACGCAATTAACAAGAAGCAAACAAAATAATAATGCAATTTTTTCGAAGACAATTATTAAATATTTAATTTAAAATTATTAAACATTTAATTCAAAATACTTTAAGAGACAAGCAAAAAAACAAAGAATTAAGATAATAAAGCAAGCTTAACTAATTTATTACGCAATAAAAACAAGCAACAAAGACAAGCTTAGAAATCTTATTATAATACTAAGAGTTGTTAAAATATTTATAACAATAACAAACAAAAACATTAAATACAAGCTTAAAATAAGCAAATTATTAAAAATATTAACTTCTTTGAGCATTAACATTGCATTAACAAAGAATATTATAAAACAACTAAATAAAAAAAGTTATTCGAAAAACTTGTTATTTAGTTGTTTGTTCTTAAGAAGCTAAAGTAACGCTAGCAAAGTAACAAAAACTAGCGCAAAGACAATATTATTACAAAAAATAAAAATTATATTAATACAAAAGATATTATTTAAGAAGAAACTCTAATAATAAAACAATTAAAACTTCGAATATTAAAATATAACATTTACGAATTAAGATACAAAATAATAATAACGTTATTGCAAGAAAAGAAGATATAAAAATACAATATATTAATAATACAAAAATTGTAATACTTTCGCAAAAAAGCGAGAATTTATAATTTAAGTTGCATTTAACTTCGCAATAAAGAACAATAACAAAAGAATGTACTTCTATATTAACAAATATAATAATAGCAATAATTGACATATAACTTAATATTTTAAATATATAAGTATAATAATGCTTTAAAAAAGCGAAAGAGAAAACAATAGAATTACTAACGCATTATTTATAAATACATATAAAATATAAAATTCGCTTATAAGAAGCTATAACAAAACATATAATAAAAGAACTTATTATTAAAAAAACAAGCAATAATAATGCTTGGAGAAAGAGTAATTATAGATAGTTTTAACTCGTATTACTTTTTCTAGACAAGCTTGTTCTACTCTTAATAATACGTTTTATTTAACAAATTATTAAATATTAATGAAAAATAAGACATATCGACGCAACGCTAGCGCTCTTATAAGTTATTATTACAAAAAATTATTAAGAAGCAAAAATTACAATAGATTTAATCTTTACAATATTTTACTTAATTAACAAGTTAATGCATTGCAAGATTAACAATAAAATAAAGAACTTTTCGAATTATTTTTTAATTAAAATAGAACTAGACTTTAATAGATAACAAAAGTTATTAAGATATTCTTAACAAGAGTAAAAAAGCATAAATACAAAAAAAATCTATAATATATTCAATATGTATTTATTAGTATCTTTATTAAACAAGTTAATAAAATATTAATATATTAACAAATTTACAACAAAGTTATTTAATAGTTTAGAAAAAACAACAAAGAAATCTATATTATAAGCGAAATTTTACATAATTATTAAATATAAATAATCTAGAAATTGTATATAAGCAATAAAAAAACAAGACACTTGCAATAACAATATTAAAGATTAATTAATTAAACAAAATATATTAAGATATACAACAAAATAACAAAATATTAAGAAAGTATAAAAGAAACAAATTTTGCTTAGCAATATCAAAGTTAAAAGACTCTAATAAAAAATTCTTTAAGAACGCAAAATAGATTAGAAGTATTATTAACAAAATGCTAGTACAAGTCTCGATTTTATTTTTAAAAAAACGCAAGAGAATTGCAATTGCAATTTAAAAAAAGATTGAAATAATATTTAAAACTTATTTTATATTGTTATTAAAATTATTAATAAACAATATTTAAAGTTACAATTATATATTGTTTATAAAGAATAATATCTTAATTATAAAGCAAAAAGTTAGACAAACAATATATAAAATTATCTTAAATAAGATCTTAAAATCTAATAAAATTACAAATTAAGTATTGCAATATCTAATAAGTGTTGTACTAATATAAATGCAATCTCTTTTTGCAAAATATATTAAAAAAAGAATATAATCAATATATTTTAAGAGAGCTATTATAATAATATTGCGCAAATTAAGCAAAAAGAATTATTCGAAATTATTTGTTTTTAGATCGATAACATTGCTAGACACTTTAAAAAAAAATAAAGTTAATAATATTAAAATACTTAAGCTACGTTGTCGAAGAAGCGAAAACTCTATCAAGTATACAAATAAAAACTAAATAACAAAAATTAATAAATACAATTTTGCAACTTATAATAAAAAAGATATATACAATATAAAGTAAACAAAAAAAGAGAGTTGCTATTCTATTAAATTTAAATATAATAAAAGTATTTAATAATATAATATATTGTTAATTCGAGGATTATATACAAAAAAGATAAATACTTATTTAACTTTTTACTTAAGTAAACAACTTTCTTAAAAATAGACATATTATATTAATTATAAATAACTATACAATAACAAAGTACAAAGCAACAATTAAAATATCTTAAAAGTCTTTTTTATTATCGATTTTATACTTGTTTTATAACGCAAATCTAGTAGAGATATACAATAACATTAAATTACAAATTAATATTACAAACTTTGTAAATAATATTAATATTCTAATTTATAGTAAATTGACAACGCAAAATTGTTAAACTTTATCAAAAATATATAAAAGATACAAACAATAAACGCAAAAGCATAAATTAAAATTTGTATAACAAAAATATAAGCTAATAAACTTTACAAGAATATCGAAAAGATACAATATAATTGCAAACATTACGCTAGCAAGTTACAATATAAAAATTAAACAAGATATAAAAATACTAGAAATTTAATTAAATAACAAGCTATAATTTAGATTAGATTAATTGTTGAATTAGATTTTTATATTAATATTGTAACTCGATTTAAATACTTTATATCTACTTCTTAATTTAACTTGAAATTAATTTCGAATTATAATTTAATTTAAGTTTCCGATTTAACTTGTTAAGTAATCGAAACTAATATTAAAATATTAAGACTTTCTATTTTAAAAATATTTTGCATTATTTAACTTACTAAAAATAATTTAAAAAAAAAATATATAGATATATTATCTTAATATATTACTATACAATATTACTAAAAGATTTAAAAAATAACTTAAAAAATCAAGTTTATAATATATATTTCAAAAATAATCTAAATATTTTACGTCTTAACAAGTTAAGTCGGAAATTCGACTAAGTACTTTACATCTATTCTCTAACTTAATCCAATTACTTAAGTTAAATTTTCTAATTCGAATTAAGTCTTAACGAGTCGGAAATCTATTTCAAGCTTAATAATTCGATTTAATATAATTAGTTTAATTGCGACAAATCAAAATAAAGCTAATAATAAAATAACCCACGTTACAAATAATAACAAGAAATACTTGAGACTTCTTACTAGCAATAAAAAAGCATATATATTTAAAAATCTCGAAATTAATGCTTTTATATAAAGCGATTGCATAATATAGGTTAACAAAACTAAAAAAAGACAAAAAAACAATTACAATTAAGTTAAAATTAATATAAAAATAAGCACTTCCACAAATTCCAAATATATATAAAATAATCTTAACAAAAGTATTGGAAATAAAAACTAATACAATTTTTATTAATATTTATCTAAATAAGTTAATTTAAAAGTTAATAGCAAATATAAATGCAAGAGAATTAAATCTAATTATAGAGACAACAATAATACGCATTAAACGCAATATAAAGAGAGAAAAAATCGAAAATCTAAGCTTAGATTAACGTTGCTACAATTGAAAAGAAAATAAATAACTTAAAATCTAGACGTCTTAACAATTACGCAAGCGCAATTCTATATTATCTTGTTATAAATAAAGTTATTAACAATAATAATAGTATTCTTCAAAAATCGATTAAAAAGAAGTATAATAACAATTAAACAAATTTGCGTTTAAGAATATATTTAGATAAGAGCAATAAGAACAACAACGTTATAACAATTCTTATTAATGCAAAATAAGTATAAGATAAGTATCTAGAAGATATTAACGTAGCGTTTACGCATTATAAAGAACTAGAACAACTAACAATTAAAGCAAAGCAACTACTTAAACTATACAAAGCGAAAATCGACAAAATAAACAGAATATATAAAATGTATTTAGATAGTTAGATATTGCTAAAGATAATAAGCGTTATATATTTAACTTTGAATTAGATATGTCTTCGACAAATACAAGAGATAAAATAAATTATATATAAGTTATATTCGAGTCTAGAGCTATATTAAATATTTAATTATGTAAGAATTAAGAGCAACGAGACAATTAATAGAATAGTTAACAACGCTTACAAATTAGTACTTTTATTAAAGTACTAACAAGTATATAAATTAATTATTCGAACAACGCTTATAAATAATTGCGCTCAAAGTACTTAAAAAAAGATATAAATAAAAAGTACAGATAAAGTTTATTATTAAAAATTAATTTTCGAAGTCTAAATTAATTAATTAACTCTATATTGGGATTGTCTTAAGATATACAACAGATTGCTAATATAACTTAAAATAGATGAGATAAAGTTTAATTAATTTCTTTATAAACAAAGAGTATTTAAAATGTCGAGTTCTTGTTGTATTTATAATTGCAAACATATAACAATGAAGTATATATTGCTAATATATCTTAATTAAAGACAAAAAAGAGTAGAACTACAAAAAATAACAAATACAATAAATATAAGAAAGTTATTAAGTATATGCAACAATATTATTATAGCATTGCGCATAATTCTAGTTATTAAGCTATTAAATTAATTTCAAGTTACAACATTGTTAAAGCTCGAGAAAGATAAGAGAGAAGACAAGAATTTAAACTTATAAAGCTCTCGAATAAGAAATTTTCTTAGTATAATAAACAATTAATAAGAAGCAATCAAGAAGATAGAGTAAACACTATATTAGCGTTGCGTTAACGCAGCGTCAACATTAGTAATATAAAGCTTGTATAAATCTCTTAGAGTAATAAATCAAGTATAAAAAAATAAACAAAAAAAAATTAATTTGCTATTTAAAAAGAAATTACTATATAAATTGTTATATTCTCTTTTTAAGAAGAAGCTTAACATTCTATAGAATTATTTTTCAAAAAATTTAGTATTGAATAAAATTTACGAGCTAATTAGTTTTGTTAAAACATTTTTACTATTAGTATTAAAGAGTAATAACAACTTAAAATTATATATTAATTATCGCAATCTTAATGCAATTATAATTAAAAGAAATATTTTCTCTTTTTTATCGAAGAGTTACTAAATTGTCTAGTAGATACTATATATTTTACTAAGTTAAATTTAAAAAATACTCACTATTAAATTTGTATTTATTAAAAAAAAAAAAAAAAATCTTTCGAATACAAGATAGTTACTTCGAGTATGCAATAATATTGTTTAAGTTAACAAATATTTTTACTATCTTTTAAGCTTAAATTAATAAAGTATTACAAAATTTGATTAATTATATCTATATAGTATATCTTAATAATATTTTAATTTACTTTAAGATATAAAAGAAGTACTAGAATTGCGTTTATTAAATTTTCGAAAAATTGCGCTTGTACAACTAGTATATCAAGTTATTTAAATACTTTTTTATAATAATTTCAATTAAATTCATAAAATATATTATTAGCAATTATAGCGTATTAATAAATTCGCGTTATATAAAATTAATTATAATATAATTCTAGTTAACTACTTTTTGTAAGCTTTAAATATTTCTAGATTTTGCAAACTTTTATTAATAATTTGTTCGATACTATGCAAAGATTACTTGAGCTTTAACAAGAATTTTAAAAAATAATAAATAAAAAAAGCAAAATAATTCTTTTATATTTAACAAGAATGCGATAACAAAATTCAAAAAATCAATCATAATCTTTACGCAAACGTCTATATTAATATATTTTAATCTTAGAAATTATATTTATATCTAGATTAATGCTTCGAAATATATTATTACTATTATTTTTTCGCAACTAATATATTTTATAGATAAAACTAATTAGACAATCTAGTATTTTGTAATATTCTATTCGAGAAAAATAATTCTTGCAAAAATACAATATAAGATTTATAGTTAGAAGTTGTTTACTATTGTTACTAACTTTAAACAATAAAAATACTATCTTAAGAGCAATTAATATTTAATTATTGTATTAATAAATTATAACAATTTTTGTTACTTTACAAAAATAATATTGTTAAATAATTGTTAAATATATTAAATTCTCTCTTTAACAAAATATAACTTCGAAATTAAATATTGTATTAAAAAAACAAATTTAGTAAACAAATCTTTTCGACATTTAAACTACAAAAACAATATAAATAATAGAATTTATTTATCTACTTTTTAAAATAAGCTAAAGATTATTATAATAGCAACTTTTAATATAGCTTTTATAATAATAAGAGATATTATTAGAGCGCAATTATTATTACGCTTTAGCAAGATCAAAGTCTCTAGAATTAAAAAGCTTAATAATAGATTGTTTAAAAAAACTTTTAACAAAATTGTTTTAATTAAAGAAGATACAAATATCGAAATAATAAAAAAGAAAATTGCAAATACAACTTAAAGTACTATAATATAGTAGTTGCGTTATAGCAATACTTAAAAAATATATAAAAGAAATTATTTAGAGAAATTATTCTTTTTATTGCTAGTTAAAATTAAAAAACTTCAAAATAAAAATTCGATAACTCTTAAAATTAAAAAATAATTAATTTTAAAAACTATATACAAAGTTTGCGTTAAAAGAGCTTAATTAACTAACAAAAGAATAATATTCTTTTTCTATACAAATCTTGTTTTTGATAAATTGTCTCTTAAAGTTAAGTTACTTAAATTGTATTACAATAATTTGCTATTAAGATATTTTATTACAACAACAATTTACAAACTATTAGCAAATTTGAAAATTTCTTTTAATTATTCGCAAATAGCATAAAAACAACTAGTAGTATTTACTAGTATTATAAGTATTAAGCGCATAGTTGTTGTTAGCAATATAAGAAACACAATATATATTGCAAATATTTATTATTTTGTTATACAAATTTAATATATAAAAAAAAACAAGAAGAATAATTTGTAAATAAATATTACTAACGCGTCAATTACACTAACTTAACTAAATCGAACAAAGAATTTCGAGATAATTTATCAAAACAATAAATTGTAATTAAAAACAAGATTTATTAAGCTTAAGTATTGCATATTGTTGTATTACTATACAATAAACAAGACCAAAATATAACGTAAATACAATTTATTAGCAAATTGTACAATAGAAGATAGTATTCTTAATAAGATAAGTCTTTTTATTTGTTAATATAAAGTTAAATTATAGTAAGATTCTTATAAAGAACAACTAAAACGCACTCTAGTAGTATACAAGAGAAGTAAAATTGCTACTTGACTCTTCTCTCTTAAATGTTAAAGAAAAATAAAGAAATAATTAAAAAAAGTTCTTTTATAGATACAATAAGATAGACTCGACGTAATAAATATATAATTATTAGAGAGAGTATAGATTAATTGTTAGATTGAATTTTGATATTAATATTTTAACTTGACTTAAATACTCGATATTAATATTGTAATTTAACTCGAATACTTGATATTAACATTTTAACTTAATTCGATATTAATTTCGAATTATAATTTAGTTTGAGTTATTAACTTAAATTGCTAAGCAATCGAAAATATCATTATAGTATTAAGAATTTCTATTTTTGAATTTATTATACTATAAGTTTTGAAAGACTTATGCGCAACAAACAAGATTATTTTCTTCTTTATTATTTTCTTATTATTTATATTATCTTGTTGTATTATCTCCTAATTATATTGTCTTACTATATATATTAATAATGCATATTTTCTAACAAATATATTAACTAAATTGTTGTTTAATTATATATATTTTCTACCAAATATTTAAATCGCTTTATATCTTAACAAATCAAGTTAAAAACTTAAGTCAATACTTAATATTAATATTGTAACTTAACTTAAATACTTAATATTAATATTGTAATTTAAATCGACTTTTCAATATTAAAATTCTAACTCGAATTAAATCTTAACAAGCTAGAAACTTAACTTGAACTCGATAATCTAGTTCGACGCAACTAGTCTAATAATTTAAGTTAGTATTTAATATATCGATTTTTGAAAATAAGTAGAAAGTTTGGTATTAATAACTAATATGCAATTTTAAGATTTATTTATTTTAGAAATTGATCAACTAGAGACAACAAATTTTGCAAAAGATATATTAAAAATTAATAGTACTTTTTTTTTTAATACTCGATTTATTATCTATTAGAATCTATACAAGATCTATATAATTTGCAATCGAAAAAAAGTTAAAAATTCGAATTTGTCTCTTCTTTTATTTCTTTGTTGTAATAATTGTAATACTAAGAAAATATACTATTAACAATATAAAATCTATATATTTTTCTCAATTTGTGCGTCTCTTTGTTAATATTGTGCCTAATATCTAATAAAACAATCTTTCGAAGAAATCGAAGTTTCTCTTTATAGACTTGCGCGATTATATAGAAGCGTTGTCTCGAGAGTAGTTTCAAGAGATATGCAAAGTCTTTGCGTCAAAAGTCTTTTTATCGATCTTTATTCTATATAGAGTTATTATACGTTTTAACTCTTGTAAAACTTCTAAAGAGTTATTATGCATCTTAATTCTTGTAAAACGTTCTATATAGAGTTATTATGCGTTTTAACTCTTGTAGAACTTTGTACAAAGCTATTACGCGTTTCGGCTCTTGTAAAACGTATCGTATAGTATTATTATACATTCTAGCTCTTGAAAAACGTAGAGTATTCCTAGCTCTTCTCGCAATCTCCTGCACGCTATTACTTTGTATATTCTAGCACGTTCTTCTATTGTATTGTTGTTGCTTCTTCGTGTATTTCAAGTTATATAAAGAGAAGAATATAAGAGATTTAAGTATGCAATTGCAATCTAAGTATGTCAATTTGTTATATTAATTGTATTTATCTCTTTTACGTTATCAATTGCAGCTAGAAATAGTAGTTTAAGCAATTAAAATGTTATTGCATTAATATTGTTTTAATTGCATTGTAAACTTTGTAGCAATAGCAATCTCAAGAATAAAGAATATTCAACTTTGCTAAATATCGTAGACAATATTAATAGATTTGTAGTTAATATTAAGTACAAATAGTTCTCTTGTTAATTAATAATACTATTATTAATTTTTTTCTTAACAATTTAAAGAAAGACTAGATATTATAGAAGCATAATATTATAAAAAACAATATTTAGATAATATTAATCGATATTATTTATTTCATTCTTTGTAATATTTCTATCTTTAATATGTATCTAAATAAGCGTATTATTCTTGTTATAATTAACAAGAATATAATAAAGATTAACAATTTGTATCTTATTTGTTTACAAGAGAATTTGAAAATTTAAAACAATCTAGATTAAGTTTAAGATTTTACAAATATTAGAAAATATAACTTTAAGTACTTTTATTATTACAACAAGATTTCGCTATTTTCGCATATATTATATCTAAAGATTAGTATATTTGTTATAATCTTGCACAATTTTAAGTCTTTTTCAAAGTATAATAATATTTGCGTTTGTCTAATATATATTAGCTAGAATATTCTTGAAACAAAATTATTAAAAACAAATATTATAATATTAAGATTTTTATATCTCGAATTTTGTTGCAATTTAAGAATAATAAAAGCTCGTAAAATTATTAAATACGTTTATCTTGCTTATTTACTAAATACTAGTTTTTTATTATTTTTGTTTTTGTTATAACTATTAACAAGTTCTAGAATTAATAAATATTTAGATTTGCAATTGCTTTAATTACAATCAACTTTATATAATTATATCTTAAATAATAAAGAAGAGAAATTTATATATTATTGTTATTGCTAAGTTCTATAATAAGATTAATAAGATTTGCAATATTTAACAAATATAATTGTTACTTTATTGTCTTAAAAATAGAAGATAAAAAAAACAAGATAAAGAAACTTTGTTTTTAACAAATTATTGTATACAACAAAGTATTATTAATATATAAAATAGCAAATATATTTGTTTACAATCTTTAATATTGTAAACAAGCTCTTTAATCTTTTAACTTCTATATTTAGCTACTTTATTTATTATAGTTATTTCTTTCTTGTTGTTGTCTTTTTGTTGCTTCTTAAATTGTCTTTGTTATTAAAATAAACAATTATTTGTTTAATTTTGTTTCTTTCGCATTTAAACAATAATAAGCATTAGATATATGTTACGCTAGTACTTTCCACGAAGATATTAGAGAAAATTATGCTATTGAAGAGATTTGTAGACGTCTTTAGACAATGCAAGCAATCACTTAATAATAAGAGTTTGTAGCTTTAACAATCGTAATAATAAGTTAAGACTTAAAATAAATTAAATACGATTTATAAGAAAGTCGTATTAGAAGATCTATATATTAAAGAAGATTCTTCTTTGTTCGTTATGCTCGTTATCAAGTATGTCGAACATTGCTCGTTTAGCTCGTTATCAAACATGTCGAACGCATCGAACATTGTTCGCTTAACTCGCTATCGAACATGTCGAACGCGTCGAACATTGCTCGCTAGTTCGCTATCGAACATGTCGAACATTGCTCGTCTATTAAGTTGTCGAACATGCAAGTAGTTGTACTTCGTGCTACATATTGCGTTGTAATTAATATATCACGTTGTTTCGAACTAGACTCGTAACATTATTCTCTTTCTTAAAGATTTTTGTCTTGAAAGTTAAACGTCTCTCTTATTATGTTTTGTTAGCAACAAAGTTGTCTTTGTATTGCATTCAAAATCGAACGCTACAATACATTGATAAATATTGTCTATAAACGTTGCTCTCTTTTCAATTATTTTTGTATTATTATAAAAGACTTCTTGTCTCGTTTAAAGTGTTCGAAATGTGTTTGTGTAAACAAATTGTACGTGAACATGTCTTGATTTTCCTTCGATCATAATAGAGAAGATCTTTCTATCAATATCGTTAAAGATGAAGCTCTACTAGCAATCGTCATAACTTAGCTACTACGAAATAAGAAAATTCTAAAGAAGATTAATGCGAAGACGAAACGAAAAACACAATGTCTATTGTCAAGAATAAAGAAGTTAAATACTTTTAAGTTTTTTAATTATTCTATTGCGAATGTTCTTGTTAAGTTATCTCTTGTCTTTTGATTATCTCTCGCTATGCTAAATAATTTTTCGAATGTTAATGAAATCTCTAAATAAGATCGTAACAATTATCAAGGTTTTTATTAAATTCTTACGTGTTCTTTGAGATAAAATATCTTTTTCACTTGATTAGATAGTTTTAACCTTGTTGCTTTAAAAAAATTTTCACTTCGTATTAACTTTCTTCTTGAGCTTTGTAATGAAATGTTTTCTATATAGACGTATTAAGATCAACTAGTTCTAATAATAAGATATAAAATACTAGAAATACTTTGACGTCTTTGGGCAAGTCAAGTTTATAATTAATTGATCTCTTAGTCTTCTTAACGAGAAACAATTCGACTTTGACATAATTTAATTTCTTGTTTAACTTTCTTGTTCTAAGATTTTTTGTAAAAAGATATACTTTATTCTTCTTCTTTAGCTAAGATATCGTTTTTCGTTTTTTGTTTTAATACTTGACTAACTTTTTTTGCATTTTTAAGATGTTGTCGTATATCTTTTTCAATGTCGCTATTCTTTCGATAATCGATTGAGCTAACAAATGCTTTCGTTCTTTCTTGAATAGATTAAGTTCTTTGTTATAATTGACGAAGAACGAAGTTATCTTAATAATATTCGAAATCTTTGCATTTAGTGCTAGTTGTGTCATAGATAAAAGTAATATTTAATTGCTATAAGTATTGTTGACGTAATGTCGCAAATATTGCTTTAGACTTTGATTTGTTCGCTCTATTTAATCATTCGTAATCAAGTAATAGACAATAAACATTCTAAGTCTTGTTTCTAACATTAATATTAATATCTTTTAATAATTAGACATGAAGAGCTTGTCTCTATTACTAGTTAATTCTTTGAGTATATTATAATATTGTATAAGTCGATTTAATAACAATGTATTTTAGTTGTTCTATTATGAACTTCTCTTTGCATGCGATAATATGTAAGTACTTAATAAGTTTGTTAATCATTACTAGTATCGAATTATATTTGTCTTCAATTGCTAGATTCGTTAACTTAGACATCTTAATAATAAAGTTTATCGTAACTTCATTCTATAACAATTCAAGTAATTTCTAATATTAAATTTCGTCATAGTTCGCATGTGTATTATGTTTGTTTTGTTAATAACTAAGGCATCGTTTAATGTATGTCTTGACAAATTATTTTATTTGTGAAAACTAATAATGCTAGTGTAAAAGTTGAAGAATTTTAATTACTTTTAAATGTTCTTGCAATAATTTATCATAATGCTCTCTTATATATTTATCGATTTTGTCGATAAATATTTGAAGTTTTTCTTTCTTTATTGAAAATTCTTTTGTATCGTTTTGAAGTATTCGTAATGTAACATTTAGTTCGTGCTTATTAGTTAATAATGATTTGTCTTTATTGATCTTAAGTATGTTGTAATTAAACGATTTTTTCGTTTTTATATTATTATTTCTTTTGCTAAATGCGTTTGCTTTGTCGTTATCTTTGTTTAAAATATATTGTATTTTAAACTTGTATTGTTCAAGTCGTTTTAATTATTGTATTTGTCTCTTGTTAAGCTATTTAATAGTAATAAAATGCACAAAATTCTTATAATTCGTAAGAATTGTAAGTTTTGATAATTTTTCGATGTATATTCTTTATAACTTTAAGAAGACTACAATAGCAAATAATTTCTTATCGTGAACATCGTAATTTTATTCGATTAACAAGAGTTTTTTTAAAAAATATGTTATTAAGTGTTATATGTTTTTATGCTTTTAATTAAAGCATACATCGATAATTAAATCTAATGCGTCAATTTTAATTCTACTTAATAATCGTAAATCGTATATTTTTAATATTGATTTTTTCAAGCATTTTAGCTTAAGATTCTAAAATGATTTTTTTTTGCGAATTTCTATATTTATAACGTATTTTTTTTCGTAAAATTCGTCAATAATATCGCATTAATAAAGTAGTTTTTAATGAACTTTTTGTTGTAATTTATAAAATCTAGAAAGAATTGCACTTCTTTAATATTAATAAATGATTTTTATTCTTTAATTACTTGTAGCTTTTTAAAATTTATGCGCATTCTTTATCGTTTTACGACAAATTCAAGAAAGTCAACTTCTTCTTAATGAAATTCGCATTTCTTTAATTTAAGATGTAAGTTTCTTCTATTTAGACATTCTAGTACTTTGAAAACATAATTAATATGTTTTTTCAAAATTTTCAAGTAAATTATGATGTCGTTCAAGTATGTTATGACAAATTGATTTAGATGTTGTCGTAATATATTATTAATTATTTCTTAATACGTTGTCAAGACGTTCGTAAGCTCGAACGACATTATTATGTATTCGTATAATTTATATTGTATACAAAAAGCTATTTTTTACTCTTTTCTTATTTTTATTCTAATTTAGTTATACGCTTCTCGTAGATTTAATTTAATAAAGTACTTGACTTCAAATAATCGATTTTGAAGCTCGCTAATATTAAGTAGTAAATATCGATTCTTAATCGTAATATAATTTAGCTTTTAATAATCGACACATAAACGAAGAGTTTCGTTCTTCTTAGATACAAAGAGAATTAGATATTCTATCTATAATTAAGATTTTTTAATAAATTCTTTTTTTTCATTTTCTACTAGATATTCGCGAAGTACTTCGAGCTTTTTCTTGAATAAAACATATATAGATTTAAACGTGAATTGCTTGTCTAATTTAAGTCTAATTTCATAATTTTACGATTAATGTTTAGAGAGAGCCTTTGTCGTTTTCTTTTCTTGAAATAGATGCTCTTAATTGTTGTATATTCGTAGTACGTGTTTTAGCGATTTCTTCGCTATACTAGATAATTTAAGGCTCTTACAAAATTCGTAGTTTTCTTTACTTACTTTGACTTTGTGATTTAGTTAATCTTTGTTAATGCTTATTAAGTTAAACTTGATTAAATTTTTTTTTTTCAAAAATGCAAGTTCGCATCTTGCGATCAAGTTTCGACTTTATCTTTTATCTATTATCGAACGTTATTAATGCGTAGATTGAATGTGAATTGCGTAATCACATTGTTCGAATCTAAGTACTTATGTATTTTAGTTAACTTCTAAATTGTGCTATTTTAATTAAGACATTTCTAGAACGATATTGTAAGTAGTTATTCTCATTATATTAAAGATTAGTTTCTCGTAATGTTGTTAAATAGCTATTAATAATAATTTCGTTTCTTTGTTTACTCTTTTATTCTTATTAAGTAATAAGTTTTTATCTACAATCATTAGATTGTAAGCGTTAGACTTCTTTTAAATAAAGTATTTTTTCTTCTTTACAAAAGCTCTAGTTATAAAATTATCTATTGTATTAAAATTAATTATTGCGATAAGTTAACAATTATTGATCTTAATTAATATAATAAAACATTGTGCGTATGCTATTAAGTTTAGTTGCTACTATTGAACTAATATATTGCATTTCTCTAGTATGCTCTTTATTAAGAAATTTGAACTTTTCTCTACTTTTATATTGCGACTTTTGCGACAAATATCTATTTACGCTAAGCTTTCTTTTGTTGCTAAATTGCTAATTTTGACTTTCTAGAGAACTAGTTAATTTCTTTCTTTTCTTTTAGATAAGTCTAGCATAAGTCGTTGTAGCAAGCTATTCAACTAAGTGTTGCATGTTTCTTTGATTGCTCTATCTTTTATCTAGATAAATTAACACTATTTAGTTGTCGTTCGATTTCGTCAAGAATGTCTTTTTCTTTAGTGGCGTCGCTTTCTAGCGCTTTCTCGCATTTATTTACGATTTAACTATTTTGTCGTTTCTTCGATGAGCTATCTAAAGCGTCAAATCGTTTCATAATTTCTTCTAGCATTTCTTAAAAGTTCTTTTAATCGTTTTCGATATTTAAGTCTATAATTAAGTTGTAAAAATACAACGTTCTTAAGTGTTTCTTTTGTTATATTCTTTTAATGACATTGTTAACTTTCTACGTAGATGCGAGTGCCTTGTCTAATAATGTTTTATCTAGAACTTTTTGTAACTAATTTAGATTTTTTATTAGACAATAATCGTCGTTCGATCTAGTCTTGAGAGTGTTCGCTTCTATGTTGGTTTACTTTCTAATGTCGTTTTAACTATTAAGTATCTCTTTTAACATAGCATTGATTTGTTAACGATTTATTAAGTTTCGCGATTAACAATCTCTTGCGAAGTGACTTAATTTGCCACATGAATAGCATGTTTTCTAGAATTTACTATCTTGCTTTTCTCTTAAATTCTTCTCTTTACGTTGCTAGGTAAAATTCAATTTCATAGATGTAGATTCACGATAATCTAAGTTATTGTATTTCTAATTAGAACGAGATTCTTTCTACTAATATTTAATCGTTAGTTCAAAGAAGATTTTTGCTCTTTCTTAAGATTAATCGTATCTTTTTTTTATAATTCTTTTATATAGTTTATCGTCGAAATCGATAACTACTTCGATGAAATCGAACATATCGCTAATGAATTTGTCATCGCGCATAATTTCGTTCTTAAGATTGTTCTTAAAATCTTGTCGAAACATTATTATAAGTGCGACATCGTTTTACTTGATAAAATTAACATACTTTTGAAATCTTGCTACGTACTCTATTGCAAAAATTCGTTAAATTAAATGCTAAATTTTTTTTTTGCGATTTGTTTCTCGTTAAATGTTTTAAAGATTTTTCGAAATTCTTTTTTGAAATTGTCGAAGTTCGTGAACATTGCACGAGAATTTTCGTCATAATTCTCTAGATATTTGCGCAAGTTTAACTTGAGTTAGTGTTGAGCTCTTTCTCTAAGAGATGTCGATGCGAAAATTGTCTTCTTGTTCGCTAAAACAAGATAAAAGATGAAATAAATATTTATTTACATAAGCTAGTTCTTTAGGTCGATTTAATCTTCATGATAGACGTCAAGTTTGTTAATTCTTATCTTGTCGTCTTTACTAATAGAGAGTCGACGTAATACTATTGAGCTAATGCTTAAGATAGAGGCGCGTTGACCTAATATAAATATTCTTAGAGTGTTCAAAGTGTTACGCTAGTACTTTTTACGAAAATGTTAGAGAGAATTATGTTATTAAAGAGATTTGTAGACGTCTTTAGACAATGCAAGCAATTACTTGATAACAAGAATTTGCAACTTTAACAATCGTAACAATAAATTAAGATTTAAGATAAATTGAACACGATTCATAAGAAAGTCGTGTTAGAAAATCTATATATTAAAGAAGATTCTTTTTTGTTCGTTATGCTCGTTATCAAGTATGTCGAACATTGCTCGTTTAACTCGTTGTCGAACATGTCGAACGCGTCAAACATTGTTCGTTTAGCTCGCTATCGAACATGTCGAACGCGTCGAACATTGCTCGTTAGCTCGCTATCGAACATGTCGAACATTGCTCGTTTGTCAAGTCGTCGAACATGCAAGTAGTTGTACTTCGTGTTACATATTGCGCTATAATTAATATATCACGTTGTTTCGAGCTAGACTCGTAACAATATACTTAACTAATTAACAATTAAATTGATCGAAGTTTTTGTTATATAGCAATTGATATTTATAAAATTGTAATAATTAATAGAATCTACTTTCCAATATTCGAGAGATTGAAAAGAAATAATCTAGCAATTGCTTTAAGCAACTAGAATATTGCGCAAAATTTAATCGATCGACAAATCGAACTTTAATATTGGCGCATAAAATCTTTCTTAATTGTTTTTGTTCTCTTTATTCTCTTTCTTGCAAGCAAATCTTTGCAAGATAACAAACATAAATTAGATCTAAAACTTATTATCTCTCTTCTTTAGCTTGTTTATTTTTCTTACTCTTGTTAGTAAAGCAAATATTTATTTATTTGTTTATATTCTTATCTTTTTTGTCTCTTATTGTAATTGTTCTTGACAATTTATCTTTGCGTTAAAGCAATATTATAGATCTTAAATTAATAGTATAAGACAAATATAACATAAAAAGATTAAACTATCTTTTAGAATTTATATTAAGCAATACACATAATTTGTTTCAAAAGAAAAAATTAAGCAAAAGTCTATTAACAATATAACAAGAAGTTTAATATTAGTATTAAGAAAGTAAAAAAAATAAGTCATTTTTTATCGAACTTTGCAATTGCTTATTAACGAATTATTATCTAGATTTTGCAAAAAATTTAACTACAATTCTCGAGCTTTTCTCCAAGACGCACAAGTATTAAACTTCAAGATATTCTAAAAATAAACAATAAATTGCTATAACAAAATTAATATAACTTTAAATTTACAAAACTATTAACAAGTTTTAAGAATATATATTCTTAACGTCGCTAATTAAGACTTTAATTTACGCAAGAGAAAAGATATATATAATTTCTCTAGAATAATAGATATCTAGAATCTATCGAGTTAAAAGATTATAATAATCACAATCTAACAAGCGCAATATTATTTAATATATATATATACTAGAAGTGTTGTCTTTGTGCGTTCGAAAGACGAGCTTAACAATATAACAATTATCTTTCTCTTTAAATTTACGTTTGCAAAAATAAGTTAGAAGAAAGTTAAATCGACCTATATTCGCATTATATCTTCTCTAATTTATTAATACTATAAATAGATTCTTAAGAACAAAGAATCTTGTAAACGCAATTAAAAACTCTCTTAACTTAACAAATATCTCATAAATTAAACTTAAAATCTTATAATTTAATTTGTGCACTTGTTAGATTGCAATTACTTTAAAATGTCTCTAGAATAATAGATATTTAGAGTTTATTAAGTCAAAAGATTACAATAATCGCAATCTAACAAGCACAATATTATCTATTATATATATATACTAGGAGTGTTGCTTCTACGCGTTCGGAAGACAAGCTTAACAATATAATAATATATATAATGTAAGACATTAATCTTTGCGAGCTTTAATTTACGCTAATATTGCAATTACATTAATATATCGATTTGTTTGTTAATAAATATAATCTTTGCGTTTTATTAAAGAAAAATTAACTACTAATTTCGACAATCTTTATTTTCTTCTCTATATATATTAAATGTTTAATAATTTGATACTTAAGAATAAATAATAACAAGTTCAAGTTATTATTAACTTACTTATAGTTGCTTTCTTCGATTGTTAACTATACTTCTTGTTTAATATTCTAATCAAATTTAATAATTCTAATAACTCGAAAACACTTATTAACGAAATTGTAATTGTGAATTCTTTAGAAGTTATTAAAGCTATAAGCAATTGTAATAATAATATTAAAAAGACTATTAATTCTACTAGCACAATTAACAACTATTTTAACAAATCTTGAAACAATAATAGCAATAGCAATTTCGACTCGCTTTGTAATTATACTAAGAATTGTAAAATTAATAACAATTACAATGCAAAATTCGAAGAAACTTAATTATTCTTGTATTGTTATTTTACTATTAATATTTTAGTTAATTAAGTTGCAAAAAAATCTAATTTGATTTTTATAAAGACAACTCTTCTTTATATTAAAGAGAAAGATAATAATACACAAATATAAGCAAATTTTGCATCTTATTTTATTGTTTTTTACAAATATTTATTAATATATTGCTAATATATATATTCTTGCAAAAAAACAATAATTATTAATAAAGAAAAAATAATTTACTATTCTTTCTTTTTGATTACTTTATATCTTTTGTAATATATAATAATATATTCGAAGCTATATATACGAAAAATGTCGAGAATATACTTCGAATACAAATATTGTTCGACAAAAAGAGTTTAATATTAAAATAAAAAAGTCAAATTCTAAATCTTTTTATCTTTTAAAAGTTGTTGCGCAAGATAGATAAAGCTAGCATATTATCGACAATATTGTTAAAAACTAGTATGTAGATTTATTATCTCAAAAATTTCAACTAAAAGATAAGTTTCGAATATTCTATTATTTAATATAAGTTTCGAGATTATCTTTTAAATATTGTTAACAATATATTTGCTTATATATTCTAGCTTCTAATATATTTCTTAAGAATTGTTTATACGCTAATAATATATACAATTAACAAATATCGCTCTTGCTTCTATGCGAGATTAACTCTTTGATTATTGACAAAAAGTTATTAATTATTATTTAAATTAAAAGATTTAATTTAATATCGAGTTTTGTTATCTTAAAAAGTTATTTAATAAGATAATTTAAAAGATAGCTAGACTTGCTAATCTAACAATTAACGCAAATATCTTAACGAAGTTGTTGTCTTAGCAAAAGATAAAGTTGAAACAATACTCTTAAGTAATTTAACTCGATTATTGAAACAAAACGTTAATATTACAAACTTACAATACAAAATACAAAACTATTAACAATGTTAAAGAAACAATTCTTTAGAAAAAGATCGAAGTTTATTTAAATTGTTTAAAATTTAGATTGCGAAATTATATAATTATACAAGCTCGTAAGAGATACTTTCGAAAAGCTAATACTTAAATCTTTAATATTTAATTTTTTGCAATTACAGTTGCTCTTGCAATAGCAATAGATACACAATTTGTAAAGTTAATTAAATAAAATATTTTCGAGTAAGCTAAGATAATTTTAATTAACTTACAATTTCGACAATAATCTAAGCAAATAAGAAAAGCTTTAACAAAAAATTTAAATTATAAGAATTAAAGCAACTTTATATAATTGACAAGAAATCTAGCGTTGTGATTAACTTAAGTTTCTTGTTAAATAAAAGAAGTTAAAGTATTGAAATCGATATAACTTAAACTAATTGCGTCGATTCGAGAAATCAAGTTCGATTTAAGAAATTAAATCGAATCTTAACAATTCAATTCGAATTAAATCGAAAGTCTTGACAATTCGATTTCTAAAGTTGAAATTAACAATTCAATTTAATTTTGAACTTAAAATCGAAAATTAAATCGAAAAATTAACTCGAATTTTTAAAACTTAGTATTAGTATAAAGAAATTCTAAGATAAATAGTAGAAAATTATATTTTATTCTATAATCTTTCGATATAGAATTATTTAATAATATATTATAATAATACATTCGAGCTATCTAGATAACTAGAGTCAAATTATTGACTTAACTTTTTTAATAAAAAGGTTCGACAATCTTGTTCTATATAATTTTGTTAAAGATTGTTAAAAAAAAATTATATTTTAAGAAGAATTTAAACTCTCGATTTTCTAACTCGCAATAACAATAATACAATATCTACAATAAAACTAACAAGAGCACAATAATGCTCTTAATAACGTTACTATAAATACTATATTACTATTATTGAAAATTAAAATACTCTATTACTAAGTTATCAAGACTTTAATATTTGAGTATATTTTATTTAAAAATATATAAAGAACTAATAACTATAAAGCAATAGTATAATTCTTAAAAAGCTAAATAGATTATTTAAAAAATTGACTCGAATTGTTAAGATATTAGTATAAATATAAATTATATTCAATAAACTCAAAATCTTAGTCTTATACTTTACTTAAATTATTTAATTATAATTTAATAATACAATATAATAATGCAAAAAGATAATATTTTATAGTAGTAATATATAATAGTAGACTCTTTAAGCTATATATATAAAGTTATTAGTTCGAAATCTTAATAATCTTGATTGCTTTACTATTATCTTAATGTATTTAATTCGAGTTATTTTCTGTCTTGTTATTATTCTTATTGTTATTATTTTTATCGATTTTATTGTTATTGTTTTTATCTTTTTTGTTCTTATTATTCTCTTTGCTATTATTATTATTATTTGTTGCTATATAGTAGTTATGACTTAACTCTTTTGTATTATTTTAAATCTTATATCGAGTCTCTTGCTTATTATTATTATTTTTAACAATATTATCGAAATTCTTTATTTTAACAATAATAGAATTTGAAATCTTTCTCTTCTTTGCATTGTTTAAAAATGCAAATTTTTCAAAAAAATATTAAACAATTCTATAGAATTGTTATTATTAATTCTTCTAAAGTTATTTAAATTATTATAATAGATAATTTGTTGCTAAATAACTTTCACAATCGATTTTATATAAATCGAAAAGCTTTTATTAATATTGAGCTTATTGTCAATGCTTAACTATAACATTAATTAGCTTAAATATAAAACACAAATTATATATCTAGATAATATATATCTTTTTAGAAGAGAGTACTATTATTATATTTGTATTCTTATATAGCGTTTGTACTTTTTTGATAATCTTAAGTTAATTTGCTTTCTTAGTTGCAAATTTCTTCTTCGCTTTTTGTTTTAACTTGTTTTCGAAATATTTTGTTATTAAGTTGTTAGCATTGTATACTTAATTATATTACTTAGATATATTATTATAAATTTCTTTATTAATTTAATGCTTCTTAACTTCTTTTCTAATATTGTCTTCTATAATTTTACAATTCATCTTTGTAATTTTTTTATATAGATATTTTACAAAGCTTCCTAATTTGTATTAAGATAACTTTTTAATTGTTTTGTTGCTTTGCTTTTTATACAATTTCTTGCAATTATTATTTTATTATTTTGCGCAATTTCGACTTACAATAATTTTTGAATTTGTTAACAACGCTTCTATTATTTGTACGTATACTTAGCTTATTTTACGAATAATATATAGAGATAATGCAATTATATAGTAGCTTGGAAGTTTCTTACAATATCTAGTAGAGTGCGACAAGATTCAAAAAGTAGAAAATTCGAAAAGATTAACAAAATTGTAAATAATATATTAACAAGTAATTTTATTAAAATAAAGTATGAAATATATATATTAGAGTTAGAATTGATATTTATTTACTAATACTTACTTTAAACTTTTGTCGACTTAAGATTATTAATTCTTTATATTAATATATATTCAATTTTGTTAATATATTATTCGCATTTATATTTGTTAACTTTCTTATTATTAATTTTACTTTACTTTTATTGTTAATTATCGATTAAAGTTTTTCTTATTACGCGATTTTTAACGTGTTTGCACTAGTAATTGCTATTAATATTATTGCTTATTTTATTATAACTTCTTTGCAATTACTTTTAAATCTTCTATCTTTTAATTATATTTACGTAAACTTTTTTTAATTAATATTGCTAAAATTATTAACTTTATTAATAACTTATACAAAGTAGACAAATAATATATACAAATAATGCGAAATATCTTGCTTAAAACTAATATACTTAATCTACTAGATTGTCGAAATATTATTAAGTTTTCTTGCAATAAACTAATTTCTCGATTTAATTGTAACTAGATAAGCACAAATAAAAGAAAGTCTTAAGAAGAAGAAAATATTAGAAAAAAAGTATTAGAAATACTAATATAGTTAAGATAATGCAAACAAATAATATATTTTCGACTAATATATTAATATTTTGCGTAGTGTAATTGTTGGATCAAGTTAGACACATTTCCTTTTGTTCAATCGAAATAAAATATAAGAAAGTTATAAATTTTTTAGAATTTAAGGTTTTTTAAAGCTAAGCTTCCCGATCCCAATTACTTAGCGATTCTCCCGCGAAATTGAATTTAATGGTTAGGCTAATTTTGCGATAGCAAGAACGAAAGTAAAAATTTAATATTGTTGTTCTTTGTAAAATTAGAAAATATTAGAAGTTAATCGACCTTCTTATTTCTCGACTTTTATTTTAGCGTCTAATTCGCAAAATTTTGCATAATAAAATTAACTATTTTAATTATAAAAGGAATAACTATTGTATTTAGAGCTTAGCTTTAGCGATACTTTAGAAAGTAAATAAAATATTTATATATATCTTTCTTTTCAATAAGTATATTATCTCTTTGCATTATTATTATAAGTCTAACGTCTATTATAAAGATCGTATTGACTTGAAAAACTAACTTATGCAAATAAATATTTATTTTATTTTTTATTTTGTTTTAGCGAACAAGAAGATAATTCTCGCATTTACATTTTTTAAAGAAAAAATTCAACATTGACTCAAATTAAATTTACGCAAGTATTTAGAAAATTATGACGAAAACTCTTGTGCGATATTTATAAACTTTAACAACTTTAAAAGAGAGTTTTAAAAAATCTTCGAAACATTTAACGAAAAACAAATTGTAAAAACAATAATTTAGCACTTAATTTAACGAATTTTTGCAATAAATTACGCAATAAAATTTCAAAAGTATGTCAATCTTATTAAATGAAACGATATTACACTTATAACAATGTTTCAACGAAATTCTAAGAACAATCTTAAGAACGAAATTATGCGCAATGACAAATTCATTAGCGACATATTTGATCTCATCGAAATAATTATTGATTTTGACGACAAATTGTATAAAAGAATTATGAAAAAACGATACAATTAATTTTACGAAAAAGCGAAAATCTTCTTTGAATCAACGATCAAATATTAACAAGAAGAATTTTGTTTTAATTAGAAATATAGTAATCTAAATTATTGTAAGCTTGCATCTATGAAATTAAATTTTACTCAACGACGCAAAGAGAAGAACTTTAGAGAAAAGCAAGATAACAAATTCTAAAAAACGTACTATTTATGTGACAAATTAAGTCACTTCGCAAGAGATTATCGATTACGAAAATTAATAAATCGTCGACAAATTAACGTTATATTAAGAGAAATACTTAATAATTAGAACGACATTAGAAAGCAAATTGACATAAAGACGAACATTCTTAAAATTAAATCAAACGACAATTATTATTTAATAAAGAATTTAAATCAATTATAGAAAGTTCTAGATAAAACATCATTAGACAAGGCATTCGCATTTACGCAAAAAGTTAATTAAGCACTTTAGAAAACTATTAAATCTTATAATTTAGTTATTAACTTAAACGAAAAGTATAATTAAAAGAATTTTTACAAATGCATAAAAGACATTACAAATCATTTCGAAACTTTAGTTAGCTCATCGAAGATCGTAAACAAATGCGAAAAGAAGATAAAAAGCAATATCACTATAGAAAAAAACATATTTGACATTATTATAAGACAATTGAATTTACAATATACGAAGATCTTAATTAAACAACTTGCTACGACGACTCATGTTAAACTTATCAAAAAAAAAGAACAAAATTAATTAATTTTCGAAAAAGTTAAAGCTAGCAATTTAGCAACAAAAGAAAGCTTAGCGTAAGTAGACGTTCGAAGTAGAAGTCACAACACAAGAGCAAAAAAAAGTTCAAATTTCTTAGTAAAGAACATACTAGAGAAATGCAATATATTAGTTCAAAAATAGCAACTAAACTCAATAGCGCACATATAATGTTTTATTATATTAGTTAAAATTAACGATCGTTAACTAATAATAATGATCGATTTTAATGCGATAAATAATTTTATGATCAAAGCTCTTGTAAAGAGAGAAGAGTATTTTATTCGAAGAAAGTCTAACGCTTACAATCTAGTAATTGTAGATGAAAACTCATTATTCGCAAAGAATAAAAGAGTAAACAAAGAAACGAAATCACTATTAATAGCTATTTAACTAGACTAATCGCGCTAATCTAGAAATGTCACGTGCAAATGCTAAGACTTAAGTCAAAAAAAATTCGAAGAATCGAATCGCTTAAAGTAGTTTAATCGATTACTATAAGTAGTTTAGCGCGTTTTGCGCTAAACTACTTTGAGCGATTCGATTCCAAAAAATCGTTACGACTCGATCTTGGCGCTAGGTCGAGTTAGAGAAATAATATTATAATTCGATTTAACGATCAATTTATATTTAACAACATCACGAGAAACTAGTCTTTAATATAGTGAGAATAATTACTCACGATATCGTTTTAGAAATGTCTTAATTGAAGCAACACAATTTAGAAATTAATTAAAATACACAAGTACTTAGATTTATACAATGTGATTACGCAATTTACATTTAATCTACGCATTAATAGCGTTCGATAATAGATAAAAAATTAAGTCGAAACTTGATCGCAAATAACGAATTTGCATTTTTGCAAAAAAACGATTTAATAAAGTTTGATTTAATAGACATCGATAGAAGTTAATTAAGTCGCAAAGTTAAAGTAAATGAAAAAAATTACGAATTTTTTGAGAGCTTTAAACTATTTAATACAACGAGAAAATCGCTAAAGCACATATTACGAATATACAACAATTGAAAATATCTATTTTAAAAAGAGAAAACGATCGAAATTTTATCTAAACATTAATTGTGCAATTACGAGATTAAACTTGAATTAAACAAGCAATTTACATTTAAATTTATATACGTTTTATTCGAAAAAAAGTTAAAAACACTTCGCAAATATCTAGCAAAAAATGAAAAAAAAAATTTATTAAAAAATCTTAATTACAAGCAAGATACTCGATTCTTTTTGTATTTAAAAAAAACGAAATTCTTCGTTTATGTGTCAATTATTGAAAGTTAAATAATATTATAATAAAAAATCAATATTTATTATTTAACATTAGCGAACTTTAATATTGATTATTCGAAACGAAATACTTTATCAAATTGAACTTACGAGAAACGTACAATTAAATTAGAATAAAAACAAGAAACAAGTAAAAGATAACTTTTCGCATACAATATAAATTATACAAATATACGATAATGTTATTCGAATTTACGAACGTTTCGACAACGTATTAAGAAATAATTAATAATATATTACGACAATATTTAAATCGATTTGTTATAATATACTTAAATGATATCATAATTTACTTAAGTATTTTGAAAGAACATATAAATTATGTTTTCAAAATATTAAAATATTTAAATAAGAGAAATCTACATTTTAAATTAGAGAAATGCGAATTTCATTAAAAGAAAATTGACTTTTTTAAATTTGTCGTTGAACGACATAAAATACGCATGAATCTCGAAAAGCTACGAACAATTAAAGAATAAAAATTATCTATTAACGTCAAAAAAATTTAATTCTTTCTAAATTTCATAAATTATAACAAGAAATTCATTAAAAATTACTTAGTTAATGCAATATTATTGACAAGTTTGACGAAAAAAAAGACGTTATAAAGATAAAAATTAACGAATAAAAAAATTATTTCAAAATCTTAAGCTAAAATGCTTAAAGAAACTAATATTAAAGATGTACAATTTACAATTATTAAACAAGATTAAAATTAACGCATTAAATTTAATTATCGATGTATGCTTTAATTAAAAGCATGAAAACATGTAACATTTAATAACATATTTTTCGAAAAAACTTTTGTTAATCAAATAAAATTATAATATTTACGACAAAAATTTACTTGCTATTGTAGTTTTTTTAAAATCATAAAAAGTATACATCGAAAAATTATTAAAATTTACAATTCTTATAAATTATAAGAATCTTTTATACTTTATTATTATTAAACAATTTAACAAAAGACAAATGCGATAATCGAAACGACTTGAACAATACAAGTTCAAAATACAATATATATTAAATAAAGATAACGATAGAGTAGACGCACTTAATAAAAAAAGTAATTATATAAAAACGAAGAAATCGTTTAATTACAACATACTTAAAATTAACAAAAACGAATTATTATTAGCAAATAAATACGAGTTAAATGCTATTTTACGAATACTTAAAGACGACAAAAAAGAATTTTTAATAAAAAAAAAAATTCAAATATTTATCGATAAAATTGACGAATATATAAAGAAACATCATGATAAATCATTGCAAAAACACTTGAAAATAATCAAAACTTTTTAGCTTTTACGTTAACATTGTTAGTTTTTTTAGATAAAACAAGCTATCGAAGCATATATTAAACAATATTTTAATTGTTAGCAAAACAAACATAATACATATGCGAACTATAACGAAATTTAATATTAGAAATTATATGAATCGTTATAAAATGAAATTACAATAAACTTTATTATTAAGTTGCTTAAGTTGACGAACTTAGCAATTGAAAATAAATATAATTCGATACTAATAATAATTGACAAACTTATTAAGTATTCGCATATTATCGCATGCATAAAGAAGTTTATAATAGAACAATTAAAATACATTGTATTGAATCAACTTATACGATATCACAATATACTTAAAAGATTAACTAGTAATAAAGACAAGCTCTTCACGTCTAACTATTAAAAAACACTTATATTAATGTTAGATACAAAGCTTCGCATGTTCATTGTTTATTATTCGATCACAAATGATTAAATAGAAAGAACGAATCAAAGTCTTAAGCAATATTTGCGACATTATGTTAACAATACTTAAAACAATTGAATATTACTACTATCTATGATTCAATTAGCGTTAAATGCAAAGATCTCGAATATCACGAAAATAATCTTATTCTTCGCAAATTACGACAAAGAATCGAATCTCTTCGAGAACGAAAGACAACATCTATTCGCGCAATTAGTTATCGAAAGAGTAACTATGTTAAAAAAGATACAAAATAACATTTCTTTTATGCAAAAAAAATTAATCAAGTATTAGAACGAAAAACGAAAAATGATATCTTAATTAAAAGAAAGAAATAAAGTTTATCTTTTAACAAAAAATCTCAAAATAAAGAAGAAAAGCAAGAAATTAAATTATGTCAAAATCGAATCATTTTTCATTAAAATAATTAATTAATTAATTAATTACGAACTCGACTTATTTAAGAACGTCAAAGTATTTCTAGTATTTCACATTTCGTTGTTGAAATTAGTCGATCTTAATACATCTATATAGAAAACATTTTATTACAAAGCTCAAGAAAAAAGTAGATACGAAGTGAAAAAAATTCTAAAGCAACAAGATTAAAACTATCTTATCAAGTGAAAAAAATATTCTACCTCAAAGAACACGTAAGAATTAGAGAAGAATCTTGATAACTACTATAATTTTATTTAGTTATTCTATTAACGTTCGAAAGATCATTTAGCATAGCAAAAGATAATTAAAAGATAGAAAACGACTTGACAAAAACATTTGTAGCAAAACAATTGAAAGACTTAAAGATATTCGACTCTTTTATTTTTAACAACAAACATTGTGTCTTTCGTTTTGTCTTTGCATCGATTTTCTTTAGAATTTTTTTATTTCGTAGCAATCGAATTATAACGATTGTTAGCAAAGCTTTATCTTTAACGATTTTGACAAAATTTTTTTTTCTATTGTGATTAAGAAAAGATTAAGACATGTTTACGCACGATTTGTTCGCACAAACACATTTCGAACATTTCAAACAAGACGACAAGTCTTTTATGACGATACAAGAACAATTAGAAAAAAAGCAACGTTCGCAAGCAATATCTACTAATACATTGTAACGTTTGATTTCGAATGCGATACAAAAACGACTTTGTTGCTAAAAAGACATAATAGAAGAGACGATAACTTTCGAGACGAAAATCTTAAAGAAAAGAAATAGTGTTACGAACTTAATTCGAAACAATGTAATATATAGTTTACGACGCAACATGTAGTACGAAGCACAACTATTTACAAGTTCGACAACTTAACAAGTGAACAATGTTCGACATGTTCAACAACGAGCTAAGCGAGTAATGTTTGACATGTTTAATAGCAAATTAAGCGAACAATGTTCAACATGTTCGACAACGAATATAACGAACAAAAAAGAATTTCTTTTAGTATATAGATTCTCAAATACGACTCTCTTATGAATCGTATTTAATTTATCTTAAGTTTTTACTTATTGTTACGACTATTAAGTTGTAATCTCTTGTTATCAAGTGATTGCTTGCATTGCTTGAAGACGCCTACAAATCTCTTCAATAACATAATTATCATTAATATTCTTTACGAAAGTACTAGCGTAATAATCTACTTCTCTTATATGTTAATTGTAGTCAACAATAAGCTTTGGCCAAGAAAGCATCTTCTTTTCTAAGATATTCTCATCGTATAGAGTTAAATCTTCTTGATTTCTAGCTCGTTTAAGGCGAGAAGAAGTTGAAATATTCTTTCTTCTCTAATCGTTTCTTATATTTTCTAATTTTTCTATTATTGCTTGCTTCATCATATATGCAATAGTTATATATTGCATCGTATTAAGATCTTGTCATGTTACGCATAGCATCTTACTAGTAATATCAATTAATATTGTAGTAAAGTCTTAATTTTATTGCTTTGTAGACATCTTTTTGATCTTTAATTGCTCTTTTGACATGCCAAATCTAGCTTTGCATGTGTCTATTATTGCAAAGCCTAGTTCTTTTAGTGTAATTGCTAGTTTCGTCGAGATAAAGAAGTTATTCGTATAGATAATATATTGTCACGATTTGAGAAGCTCTCTAGCTAGTTGCACTATTATTGTCTATGTATCTAGTAATCTTTGTTCTAAAGACTTAAAAAGATTTAAGATTTTAGTGATTTTGAAGCTAAATTTGAGGAAAAGAAGATAGCTCTCTAACGTTAAACAATATGCCTTAAAGTCTTTTCTAGCTCTTTTTGCATCTATCTTCATCGTATGTCTCGAACGACCTTTAAAGAGCTTCAATATCTTGTCAATGACAACGTCTCGACCTAGTTTTAGATGCCTCTTTGACGCATTAAGAAAGTCAAATAGCAAAGACTTTATTTTGTACGATCAATCGACAAACATAGAGTTGCTATTAGTAAGAGAGTTGAAAATCTTGAGATATCGCTTAATTTCTTGGAATCTAACAAGAGACATTGCCTAAATCTCTTAGTTTTTGCACCTAAAAACAGGGAGAAAATATAAATTTACTCTAGATATCTCAAGATTCTTTTCTACGTCCTTTTTTGAGATTTAATAGCTCTTAGTTCGATCTAGCTTCATGCACCCCATAGCTAGGAGAATCCCCATGAAAACGTCAATTTCTGGCCCATTTACATCGCGCCAAAGTCGAGAACGAGATCGTTTCTCTAGTGGCTTGGTCATTCGATGCTTTAATGCATTGAGATTGATGTGAGTGACAATTATACGACTATGTCTTGCGATGATAAGCGGTCTAAAGTAATCAATTGACGTTTCACATGTGTTAGGCACACACGAAAGAGGCTTTGTAAGCTCGTATTGTAGAGGTTTGTAAATAGGTGAGAGAGGTGATATGTTTGATGCAATTGAGGTTAGAAAGGGCTTCTTTTTAAGCTTGTCAAGTTTCGCGACGTCGCTTGGTTCTGCGTCAGATATACTAGGACATTCTTGCTCATCTATTCGTGACATCAAACATAGATAGAGGTCTATTAGATTTGAAAGAATTGAGTTGTTTAGTAGAGTATTGATGATAGTAGATAGATGCGAATGCGGTGGTGACGGCGAAAAAAAAGAAATGTTCTCAGGGGGGCCCTACTAGCGCTCCCGCACCCCCTGATGGCTGCCTCATCACCAGACGAGGGGATACTAAAAATGAAACTACTACTACTGCTACTTTTCCATTGAATTGTCAATCTTTTTCTCAGTCAGAGTCTTATCATAAACATTGAAGGAAGGTTTATCAAAGACACGATCTTGTCGATGGCATAAGAGCAGGGCTGTCAAACTTTTGGCACTATGTAATACGGGCAGTTACGCGCATGTAAGTCGAAAACGGCTATAGCTGCCAAGTAGACTGGAATGCGGTAGTGCCTACTTCAAGATATAATCCAATTCCGTGATTTGTTGTAGGATACGCTGAGACCTACGTTGCGGAGTGCGTTGCTAAAAGAATCTCGGCAGATGCATGTGGAAAAGACATCACCTTGGCAGGTGGAAGCAGCTCCATCCTTTGCTCGCCAACGCAACCTCCTTGCGAGCACGACCGGTTTGAACAATCTTTTTGCAAGAGACCAACTGGTGACACATGCAATTGAACTCCTGCTCGATTTGGAGGCTTTTTCTTCATCGTCTCATTTCTGTCAGTCGGCCGTGCTAGAGGATACTTATTATGCTCTTTCGGCAACAACGCTTTCATAACTTGTTGTTCGCTTCTCTCCTGGGACTGCGCTCCTCTTGATGTGTCTCACGACAGCAGAGCAAATTTGACGCCGCGAGAATGTGGACGCGCCCTTCGATGTCGGATGGTAACGACACGTCTCTAGTAGTATGCCTACATAAGGAGTTTTAGAACTAGCATGTTTCTCAACAACAAGTGCGTCGGAGTCTTGCTTTCGCGCTGAAAGGCATCTCCGGGTTTGTGCTTGGAAGAAAGTTGAGATTGCATCGATCTAGCATTCGAGGCCAACAAGACACGACATAGGGGGAAGACCCTTCACTTTTTTCTCGTTCCAGCGCTCTTTGATACAATCATTGACGAACGCAACGACGCCGGTTGCGACGAAGAGGCTTTTACAATTTAGACATTTACTCTGCGAAATGGCAAGAATCATTATTACTCACTCAGGCAAGTCGTTCGTCCCGGTTTTGGGGTTGATAACCTCCTCGTCAGTGATACGCATCAGAGCCCTAGGTATCCAACCTCCAGCTGAATGTCCAGCTCGAATGTCGTGTTCGTCGCTCTCCTGAACCTTGATGTGAGCAAGAGTTATATCTCTAGAACAAGACTTGCAGAGTGAGTCTGAAGCTGCTGTCCCAGATTGAGAATCTCCTCGCCTCCTCAACCATATGTAGTTGGTGCCCCAATACTCAAATTCATAGTTTCTGTTCTTCCCGATCCCAGTACGAAAGATCTCCACATGCGCATAGTTTGAAAATGCGAGGCTGATTTTGTTTGTGGGCTCTGGCGAAGAGTTCCTTCGCCTAAAGGGTACGCCTGGTTCCCCCTGCTGCTGTTCCGTCTCGAGCTCTGGTGGAGAGTCCCTTCGACTAGAAAGTATACCCTGTCCCCCAGGATGCTGCTGACCCATACCATCGTGATCGGAGATTGGAGCCTCATTCTTCATGCACGCGAGCTCTAATTGATTCGTCCACATTCCACTCGTAGCAGCGTGGCTGTGTTTCAGATGCTGCTTAAGATGGTCTGCTCGGAAGAACTTCTTGTTGAGATTGCATTTTCCAAAATTGTGGTATTCAAGTGAGTGATACAATCTTCCCAGTTGGGGTTGGGAACATCTATGAGTTCGGTTCCACAGTAGCCGCAGATTTCTACGGCAGATTTGAGATCTGCGGCGACTGCGAGCTGGGAATCTGGGTTGTGGGATTTGTGCGAGGTGGAGGTGCCGGAGTGAAAGACGCACTTGTAGTCGCTGGCCAGTATAGCGCAGGACCAGGATTGACGACGAAGGTGAAGAGAATTTTGATGACGCTCGGCTTCGTTTTTGTTCTTGAATTTATTGTTGCAGAATTGACAATGATACGCCTTTTCGGACTCGTGGGCTCTAGAATATGGGGATCAGAAGCAGGTTGAACGATAAGAAATATGCTGTCTTACCTCAGTTTTTCCAGTGTGTCAAAGTGCTTCGGCTTCCTCGGACAACATGTACACATATGTGAGAAGGCCGAACCTTGATAGTCTTCTTCTCCGCTTGTTGTTTGGTCTTGATTTTGCTGACCATGCCAGTAGGTCGTGACGTCTGCGCCGGGCTGTGACAGCCACGTAGCGGATGCTTGCGAAGATATTGAACTTCCTCGGCCACTCGACATGCTTTGAAGCCTACTCATGGAACTGCTAATAGATCGACGAACTCGGGTTCGTCTCCTAACTTTGGTCCGATATACCCGGGATGTGAAGCAGACCTCCTGCCCCGACGCCCGGTTATGCCGACGAAGAGAGAATTCTCGTCTTTTGATATCCTTCGTTTTCAGATAGAACAGCTGTACACGTGGACCGCAGCCTCGATCTGTTGCAGTGGCAACACAAAGAGCCAGATTCTCATCAACCATTTCATTATCGTGCTGCAAGAAAAGTGTTTCGCTCGAAGGGAAAAGTTTCGGAAAACTATCTGGAGTGGAGATTAGAATTTGGTTCTTGGACCTATGCGCTCCTGATCTAGAAATTAGCGCGTCCGTGTATCGAAATCTAATATGTTGCTAGACGTTAGTTCCCTCAATGCGGATATGAATATCTTACCAACACTAGATCTCCTCTCGGCCAGCAGATCCAGTGAGGGTTTGCCTCGTACCCCCAGCGTTGAAGGAGTCGCTGAATCCACGGGTTGGGGAGATTCGACAGTAGAAGCCGTAAATTATTGCTGTAATTTCTGCCTTGCCACATTGGCCACATCTTCCTGGCCAGCAGCATCGCGAATGAGTTGAAGACTCTCTCTATCGGACACAGATTCAATCTCCTCCTTCAACCGAGCTTGTTGATCTAGAAGCACTCCCAAAGACCTCGTTATATCGTGCAATCCATCGATGAAGCTCCTTAGCCGTTCGACTGTAACTTTGAATTTCTCCGCGTCATGAATCGCCCACCTCGTCGCATTCTTAAATGAGACCTGCTTGTGCTCTCTATGCACGGCGACGTCGAACCCCTCAAAACTGCTCCTGAAGACATTCAGGCCCCGTGAGCGTTGTTGTGGGAGCGGCGCCGAGCGCTGACGATCGTAGCGATTGTTAAGGTCTCGTGTCTCAGTAAGGAGGTGTTGTAAGGATTGAAGGGTTTTTAAGGGAACAGAATTGACTAGAGGGTCACCTGGGCCCGGATGGTGATGGCTTGATTGCACTAGAAGAGATGAGCGATTTAAGCTCTGAAGAAGGTTTCTTGACAGCTATACTGTGACGTGAAGCGAGACCGACCGACTCTCCCCACAGGAGCAGTCGCAATTTCTGAATCGCAAGAGTGGTCCATAGCAGCTCGTAATCGCATTCAAAGTCTGTTGCTGCTGCAAAAAGGTTGAAGCAGTCGATACATGTCGTGAACAAAGCTGCTACACTGATCGCACTCAATGTAAGACCTGCAATGCCCTCTGCCACTCCAGACATGTTATCGCGATTGCGGGACGTTGCACATGAGTGAGTGCAAGACTTGGCTTGACGCAGCGCGGAAAGAAATCGTTGTCAGTTAGAAACAAGGTAGTCTTGCGTCATAGGGCTGATAAAGTAATTGTTAGATCGCGGTCCATAGCCGTACATTTTCTTGATATCTATAGAGTTTTATTAGCCAAGGCTGGGGATATCAGTGATTTCCCCGAGTCAGCCGCGGTCAGCTCAGTCAGCCGGCCCTCGGATACCAAGCCACAGGCCAGTGACACCGGCGGACGGAAGACCTTTGCCAAGGCTAGACACCGACTAGGCTTTTGGAGCACGAAACTGGCATCTCGCTCTCACTGATCAAATGGTATGGCCAAAAGGCGATGCGGCGAAGCTTCAGAAGGCCGAGATATGTTTGAGTGGCTCAATGGAAGTGATCGAACGAGATCACGTGACTGATAGAAATGCTTCATGAAAAAGCTCAGCGCAACAGAATTTAGTGTTTCGACCTTACTTCTGAACGTTAGTAGAAAGCAAAATCTATTCGAGCTCTAACAGTAATACATTTGATCCTTCTCTTAATATACATATGCTGTATTTGGCTTTTCCGAAGAGCCGACCTCCTAAAGCTGACAGACTCTTAGCAACTCTGAACGTTCTTGTTGTTTGTCTTTGCAATTCTCCGAAATACTCAGATACCGCGGCGAATCCAAAGTGATTATGCTCCCAAACACAACAAACAGCACCCAGGCTTCTCCAACTGATCGACGAACTTCTGGTCGAAGAAGTCTGTAGGATTATGCCGCAAGAAGGTGGGTGAAAGGAGGCAGCTTACATGCCCGCACATGAGAGGGAAAATGGACCGAGTGCTAAACAGTGGCTGTAACGTAAAAGGCGAAGGCGCACAGCTCCCGTGCACCTGACCGTCCGACGTATGCAGAGATAGAGAGATTGGCAATTGCATTACCTTAGATCGTGTCTGGACCGGCCTTGAAGCTCGAGACCAGTTCTTTTCAGAACGCTGCTTCTCGCCCTCACACCAGCATTCTTGTCTCATTGTGGAATTCCGTCGCACACCTCCAATTACCCCCTCTTATTGAAAGGCAGGAAAAGCCAGTGGGCTGTTTGATTACGCTCGCGCCTCGTCACGTCCTGCCTTCATAAGAAGCAAGCCCAATTGGCTCAAACAAATGAGGGTCTTTTAGCTGCCTTATACTTGGCGACCTTTGAAGATAGCGTTGCAGCCGCTCGTGCAATTGATTTAGGACGTTCTGTATCCACTGGACTTGGTCTTCTGCATACATGTTTCCAGTCGAGTAGTCCGTCCGTACAAGGCCAAGATGAATGACTTCTGCACACGTGGGTACCTGACTCCATAAATTCTCGAACGAAGAGTTAAGGAGTCAGTCTCTTTTTTCCTCCGAGTGGCTCAAGGTTCGCAAGCGTTTGCAAACCGTTTCACACTATTGGTGCACTATCAGTTTAAACCGTTTAGTGCAGTTTAGTTTGAGGCATCTGGCAAACCGTACAGTTTGGTTTAGGAGGTCTACACCACGATTTGCACCGATAGTTTATAGATATCTTGGTGTTTAGGTTAGTTCTAGATAGAACCCTGAAATAAATTTCAATACTTTGTCGAGATGCCTGTTTTTTTTCTAGCGTCGCCCGGAAAAAGATTTTTGATAAGAATCTGAGATAAAATACGTCCACTAACTCTATTGACGGGTAAAAATTACTATTTACTTTACTATCACTAGGTCGACCGACGAGCGGCCCGACGATCAGCAGGTCCGATAATCGAGACGATAAAGAGGTAGATACATCCACGAAATCAAGCCTTTATTGCATCACTAAAGGCCTAAACTAGCGTACACTATCAGTTTAAACTGTGCAGTTTGGTTTAAGGCCTAAAACGCACGGTTTAGGGCGACGACAGGCAGTTCAGTTTGGTTTAAGGTCTAAAACGCACGGTTTGAACGGTTGCGACCCTTGGAGTGGCTAAGGGGTATCCGAACACAAGAAAGTGTCCCCTGATTATATGGCTAGGTTCCACCGAGCTAGGATACTCTGGGTCTTCTACGTCAAAAAAGAACGCAGGCATGATAGCCGTACATCAGGCCATCGAGTCCGAAAGCTGATGGTGGTCCGAAGGCTTATAGTACGCATACATGTCGTCTCTAGCCGTAAACCACAAATTCCGCATCTCGTTTTCCATCGGAGTACTCAAGAGCCAGAACTTCTCATGTAGACTTGCCGCGCCCGCCTTGTAGTGTGCCATCGAAGGCGAAGTCGTAGTCCACGTATAGGTTATTTCGGTCCACGGCATCGGTCCATCGCGACGATGAGCGTAATTCAGAAGGTTCTGCTCGGGGGCACTAGGTTCAAAGCGATTTTCAATCTTAAGAATACTCATGTAGTGGTTGAATAGTTCGACGCTAGGTTGTAACACCATGAAGCCCGCTGACATAGTGTCGCCGGGCGTGTTTGGGTAGGGAAGTGTGCGATCCAATGCCATTGTTTGTGCAGAGAACACGTAAGATTTCGGCAGCGGTCCTTCGTCGTCGACGACTAATTCTTGATTTACGAGTAGAGGCTGTGTGGTGTTGTCGGTGAAGACGTCATCCAATCGCTTCGAGATGTACATGTCGGCATCTAACAAAAGGACTTTCTCGAATTCTGTCATCTCGAAAAGATGTAGCTTCATCATGACATCCCTCCATCTCCTCGCCGATGGCTTGGCCCAATCCTCATGTATGTTGGCGACGATTTTGACGGTTGCCCCGTCTTCCCTTAGCCTGTGCACTTTCGACTTGGAAACATCTTGTGGACAGAGGACAAAGAATGGTATAGAGGAATTGGTAGCTGTCTCTGGGGCGTGGAGTAGTTGATATGCGAGCACTCGAGTAGCGACGAAGTATGGGTCATCATCGTCAGTCGCAGTGCCATTGTCGTTTTCCACATTTGGACCGAGAAAGGTCACAAATGCGTAGGGAGACTGGTGCGGACTGGGTGCTGATGCCTGAGGTGAGTGTCGTGACTTGGGTGAGGTGACACTCAAGTTATCGAAGGCTTGACCGAGTCTGTTTGAATAGATTGTCATTACGCAGATGAGGACGATAAAGGCAGCAAGTATGATAGCTTGCAGCCTCTTGCCGAGCAATCGCTGAGAGCCTCCCTGCCAGGCCGGCTTCACTGAAGATAGCATCACGGGTATAGGAGAGAGAAGATACCGAGAAAGAGGACTTGAAAGTGAAGACAAAGGGGGTTCAAGCGAGGAAATATTAAGACCAGAGAGCTGGAGAATGTGCTCACATTATGTACGGGCTCAATCCTGCAAGATGTCCTTACTCCTTCACCTCGGACTGCGCCTTCTAAGCGCTCTGTTGGCAAGTAAATTTCCCCTGTGAGGCTTTGCCGCCCTCGCATTCGCATCTTTGTCTCAGCATTCAGACGTGTCGACCGCTAAAATTCCTTCCGGTTGGAAGGATCCTTCTTGGATGCTAAAACTGTTTCTGAGTGGTTTAAGTGGTCGGACAAGATCACGTAATCGGTCGATGAAACAGCGCAGCCCACTCCTACTCGGGTCGGAGGATATGTTTAAGATGCATCAGTCATAGTACACGCTTGTTTATAATGCATCACCCCCGAGAACCCTGGTTTTGGCACATCGCGCAGGCCCAGTTTATCCAGCTTTTTAAGACTGCTGACCCTTATCGTCGCAAAGTTTTGTTGTCGTCGTCCTTATTGTTGTTGGCAAGATTTGGCAAATAGCATTGTGTAATATTATCGCATTGGACTTATTTCTTGACACAACATCGATATCCACGTGGGCAAGATCTTATTAGACATAAGTTGCACAAGATGCAATTGCGATAAAAGAACAACAATGTCTAGTAACCTTTTGCGAACGACAGCAGCCAACATTAAGAAGCTGAATAAACTGGGCCTGCGCGATGTGCCAAAACCAGGGTTCTCGGGGGTGATGCATTATAAACAAGCGTGTACTATAACTGATGCATCTTAAACATATCCTCGCTTATTTGCCTTAGAACCCAGACCCTCTGGCGCTAAAATAAAACCGAAATTCGCGCTAAAAATCAGCGAGAGGTTTTGATTGGCAGCAGGTCTGAGTACTGAGGCAAGCGCTTATTAGCGCTTTCTTACTGCAGGTCTTGATTAGAAATTATCAACCAAGTGAGTTCACAATACGCAAAGTATCTAGATCCAGATTTGAAACTTTTAATCAGATAATTCCAGAACTGCGAAAGTTGATATAATCGACCTGGGATAAAGGAGATGGAATCTAAAAATATAACGAAAGGATTCACAAGCACTAGGCTGCGAAAGCGCTGAGAGTACTTCGAAATAGAACGGTACGTCCATGCTCCAACAGTGAAATAGTTGTCCACTCCTTCAACATGTATACGTCCCCAAATTGTCAGGGCAGCCCTGAGAAGAGACAAGATTATCCCACCTATCATTTTCTTCGCTATGAATCTTTTCCTCTTGGTGTTACTGGCTATAGCATGCACAACTCCCGGAGCACTGTCGGCGCCGACAAGCCCACAAGCGACTCCGACCTTCGCAAATCCTGCGGAGGCAGGGCAGCCAGACTTTGGCGTCGGCTTTGAGTTGACAGCATCATACGGGTCCGCCGCCGTGAGCTTCTCCAACGGCACAGTATCCACGATTGCCAAAATCGAAGCAGAAGACGGATACAAAGAGGTTCTTCAGCGCCTCTCTCTATACTCCTCAAGGCATCCCTCACCACCATACGACAATCTCGCCGACTCCTGGGATGACATGCCTCGGCAGTATCTGCGCAAAGCCCGGAAAGCCGTCGGGCTGCCAGCCTCCTCCGATGTCGGGTTCCTGGCAAAGATGCTGTCTGATCTCCGGGCTAGCGTCGGAGAGCGAGTCGGACCTATAACGTCTGCAGGCGTGACGAGTTTGCATCTCGTTGCTCTCTATGATGAAGATCTCCATGACGCTTTCGAGTACATAGGATTGGAGTACCTGACTTTCCCCGTCGGGTGGCCTGGCCATCGCATCTTATACGAAACGAGTGCAGCTTACGCGGGCTATGGTTTCCGTCTCTACGCAGACTACACGCATCCCAAGGCGTGCGAAGAGGAGCTGAATGCTATGCCTCATTCGGCGGTGATGGCGGTACCGTTTGTCCCCAATGTGCTGACAGTCTCACTTTCGGTCTTGAAGTCGGTATATGGGTTGTGGGAGCCGAACTATCGATACCTGATTGACTTTGAACTTGGATATGGAGGAGAAGATGCAGCAGATGCTGTTGATGATGGCGGAGGATATTGGGAGAACGTGAAAATGAGGCTCGAACAAATCATGGCTTTAAATCCGTTCTATGACAGACCGGCGAAGGTAGTGCTGATGGGTGATTGTGTTGGGAGTGAGATGTTTCAGCAGACTCTCCTGACAGCCTTAGGTGAACAGATGGAAGAGTTGCCAGAGATTTTGAGTATTGGCTCCGAAGTGGTGGCCGCCAGAGGGGTTGCAGAGATGGCAAAGAGGACGTTGTTCAAGCTTGGGAGACTGAATTAATCTCTACAGAATATCTGATAACATCCCGTGAGTATATCCCTGCGAAATAATGCTAGACTACTACGAGGAAATTGATCTCTATCAGCTGAAAGTCGGGATCGCTATCAAGTTCGATAGAGATAGAATCGACATGTAAAATACATGAAAAGGAAGTCGGGTTTGCTACTATTATCGACTGTTGTTTCCTATCAAATCTAGCATTGATTGCATTATACTTCTCTAGATATTGTTTCTTGTTACTTTTATCTTCTGCAGACTCGCTCTAGCTTTCGCTAACATTGAGTCGATGCCCTGCCAGATTTGTTCGTATTAAAGAAGTTGACGCTTACAAAGACTAGTCCTGTGTAAATTGTTCCCACTCTCGTGAACCTCGCGCCAAAAAATCTTCTTACTGGTTATAGAAGAAGAAAATAACTCTTTGAATTGAATATATCAGATGGAAGAACAGATGGGCTATAAAGTAAAATCGGCGTTCTTACAATCCACGAATACAACAATCTAGCTTTCCGATCTCTGTTTCTACAACAACATAGGTTTTCTATCTGCGCGGATCGCCTTTGTCAAGCAAGCTTGAATTAAATGATTCTCCAGAATGCAAGTGGCCGTGAATGAGGGAAAGTCTAATTTAGGTTCAATTGGTCAACCCCCAAACCCTTTTGACGTACATTTTTGGGTCCCTCAAAATCCAGCCGACGAATCTTGAGCATGTCTGCTTATAGCTAGACACAGTCAATATCTCGAAAGACAGGAAATACCGACGCTGGAAAATCACTGGAGTCGGATTTGATATATAATAGATTTTGACGCCAGAGATTCTTCGGGGTGATGAGATTGGGAATATTTGGGTACAGTCAAGATGTGATGAAGTGTCACTAAGGCTAATCAATTGGATTGAAATATGTCTGGGGAATGTGATGATCAAGGTTCCCTGACAACTGACAGGAGGATAGATAGAATGACATTGCATAAGGGATCGACTGATGTTAGAGACTTTGACCGAAGTATGCAAGATATGTGAGCTCTTTTTACAGGCTGAAGTCCAACGGCACCGCCGGTGCCGTTATCATCTCGATATGCTGAAGAGATTAGGCTGAGTTGGAGGAGTTGGAAAATATAGATCGAATGAACTCGCCAGGGTAGTGCGATCAGCAAGTTGCTGGGGGCAAAGTAAGAGCGGAGAGACATGCGTACCTTTGGGCTCTGGCTTAGCTGTGGGTTGTTCATGAGAGCACATCTCTGCACTTACGCTCTGATGAATCTCAGGGAGTCTTACTTCACAGCTGCTGATTGGGGTTCTGGTAGAGAGATCACAAGGACAGTCCGCCTGGACTGGTGTTCAGCCGAAGAAGGTATTGCACAGAAAACAGGAAAGCCTATATAATCTCCGCGAGAGGGAGACGTTCGCCAACGAGGGCCAGGATAGCGTCTGCCATGTTTCAGTCACCTGCGGATATTATGAGTTGTTATCATGTGCCCTGGCGTGCCTCACTGCTTGAAGTAGCGAGAGCGAGCGGTGCACAACCTCCGTCGTTCCAACAGTTCGACGTCTCGATCATGAGCTTTAGCTGGCTAGGAGGCCCAACGCCATATTAATATCTCGTTTTGTGTCGGTAATATCGACTTGAACTTGACTAGTCGCTGGTAAGTTATGTTGCCCAGTATCTTTACCGAGTGAAAGTGAGCCACAGCGCACCGGTGCGTGAGACAGAGCTGACCGGTAGGACATGATCGTGTACAGTGACTAGTAGGCCGTAATGACTCTTTCGCGGCTCCAATCAAAGTCAATGAGTGCTCTCACCGTTGCTTTCATCGGTACTCTCTGGGCTTCCAAGGTTTATCCTGGCGGCAATCGTTTCCTGGATCTCGGCGGTTTTGACCCGCAATTCAGCCCTCGATCCTGGCATAAGATTTTTCAATTCTTCGAGTTCTTTGTCGATCATATTACGATCGCTTCCGAAGCTCCTCATACCTGCACGACTGAAATGGTCTGAATCCTTGGTGACCTCCTCCCGGAATCGTTGGACAACTTCTTCAAGACCCAACCGTACTTTTCCGTAGCGAAAGCTTTTCACCACATTCCTCTTCGGCACGAGTCTCAATATCTCTCGATGGACGTCGCCACTGATGCGCCGGTAGTCTGTAGCAGCCCGTGCAATGTGTTTCTCCTCTGGCTGCCCAATGCAAGTAGTGGCCGTGGATCTGAAGGCTCTTACTAAGATGAGGATGAGGTCGCTTGCTAACATCAACATCAGTCTTGTAGTAGCTGATACAATCAATGGAAAATTGAAGGCACCAGCGGCCAAGAAAACCGGCGCTCCGTATAACAACATTGTGCCCATCAGGCCAGCGATTGCGACAGCTTCGCTGAAAAAGAGCAGTATATTGTGGCCGGCATCATCCCAGAGAGTATTTTTCACGATCTCCAGAATTGTTTGGTAGTTGACTGTGGGTAGCCCAAAGCACTGGACTATGGCTTTGCAGATTGCCAGCGCAGCACTGGCCTGATTTGTCGTAGGGGCCGATGGAATGAAGCTGAGTGTGGAAGCTGTACCCAATACTCTTCTGTAGATTTTCATAACTTCACCAACCGCAGTATAAATCTTGAGATTGATACTAGCCGTCTGAGCAGCGATGTAGAGTAATTGAAGGAAAACCGTCTACCCACCCTCCTTTTCGATAATTTTCACCCCCCTTTTCGGTAATCACACCCCCTCCGGGAAGATACCTGTTTTTTGGTGTAAAACCAGGTATCTTTTAGTAGTTTCCCAGACCTCTAAAACTAAGCATAATATCGTCGATTTCGACCTTCAATTCGCATTCGATAAGAGATCTTATTGCACCTCTAAAACGCACAAGAGACTGCTCGAGAAACAATTATTTTTGAGCCTAAAAGCATGCATTTTCCTTGATCTCCCTGCCTAATTTAAGTCTAATTACAACGTTTGTTTAAAGATCGATCTAGATCTTCAATTCGCATTCGATAAGAGACATAATTTCATTTTTAGAACATCTAGAATATTATCTAGAAAACAATTGTTTTTAGATCTAAATGCAAGTAGATTAACCATTGATTCGATATTCGATCTCAACTTTGGAATCGAATCGAATTGCCAAGAAATTAAATGAAACCAAATCGCTTAAAGAAGCTAGCTTATTACTATAATAAGTTTAGCTTAGTCGAAAAGTTACTATTTTAAGTAATTCGATTCCAAAAAAAAATCGAGAAACCGAATCTTGACGCTCTCACGTAATATTTTCGGTTCCTCGTAATTAATCTAAATGCAAGCTATTTTTTATATCTCTCTTGTTTTCTATCTTATATTTAAATCGATATTAAATTTGTTGTTACTAAAGTTCTTATAGACATTTCTATCTTTGTCGTTGCTAACAACAATAATATTCTTCTCTAAAATAGTAATAATAGTCTTTATTATTGTTGTTGTCGTCTTTCTTGTTGTTGTCTATTTAATATATTTAATGTATATATTTCTTGTGTTATTTATTTCTTTAATTGCGACAATAGATTTTTGTTGTAAAGCTTAATCTAATATAGATATAAACTTGTCTCGATTTTGTTTGCAATAACAATTACTATTGCGTAAAAATTTAATACTTATCTTAATATACTTAAAGCTAGAAGAATCTTGCTTAATAGATTTAGTCTTTGTTTTGTTTATTTGCAATATTGTATCTTTCTTGTTTTTTGCTCTTGTAGAACAATTTTTTGTTTTAATTACGCAAAACTTATTAATATAAAGCAAAGTCTTGTTGTTGTCAACTTTGTATATATTCTTCTTCAACTTATTTGCGTTAAACAAAGATTTTAAGTTTTCATTGTTATTAACTTTGCAAAAAAGAATAATATTTAAATTAAGTAGATTGCAATTGTTAACGTTGTTGCTTTTATTTGTAAACTTCTTCTCTAATTATATTGTTAAAGTCTTCTTAATAACAACAAAGTTAATCTTAAAATATGCGATAAAAAAATTATAATCTTTGTCGAAGCGTTAATAATAGTAAACGTCTTCAATAAATATTTGTTCTAATTTATTTTTTATCTTCTTTATTCTAGTCTTAATTTAATAAGCACAAAAAAGACTTATTATTGCAATATATATATCGATACAAGCAATTAAAAACTTTGTTTTTGTTGCTTTTCTTACTAGATTATATTGCTTATATATTTTTCAAAAAATATAAAATATAACTTTGTTAATTAGATCTTATTATACTACAAGACAAAATTTAAACAAATTTTTCTCTTTATATTTGCAATCTTGTCTCGATAGTTTTTTTGCTAATTAGTTAATATTGTTTCGATTTTGTTAACTACAATTATAAGATTATTAATTAAAAACTTTAGAATAATCTTTAGAACACAATAAATATCTTTAATGCGTTAAGTTATAGTAGAATTAAAGTAAAAAATCTTGTTTGTCTTTTACTTGTATAGCTTTTTCGACTAATAATCGAGTTAAATACTATAAATATAATCTAGATTCTTCTTATTAGTACAAGAATATAATATTAGCATTATCTTTTATATTGCGTAATATTTCTTCTTTATATATATAAATAATATTAGATATTAGATAACTTTAAAGTTTACTTACTTTGTATTAGTTGCAAAGAAGTCTTTGCAATTCTTTAAAATATTTTTATTAATATACTAGATATATAGAAAAGCGTTAATAATAGAAAAGATCTCTTTAATTGCTTGCATTAATATTAAATTGTAATTAATAACAATAATATTAAAATCTAAAAAATTTAAAGTATTGTAGATATTCTTTAGATATCTTAATACTTATATATAGTTTTTTAAATATTTTAACTCTAGAAATACGAAGTTTATATAAAAAGTAATAATAATTAAAGTATATTCTACAATTGTAAGTAAAGATATCTAATATTTGTTCATTTTATAAATATAATCTATAATAAATATCTTAAAATTCTTGTTTAGAATATATTTGCTTTTCTTGTTTATAAAAAATAGTTGTTAAATCTTTTTAATATTCTTCTTTAATTTAATCTTTACAAATTAATTATTGCAATTTAAATACTTTAAGAGCGCTTACGTAGAAGTATATTTATTAAGTTTTTTATCTTAAATCTTCTTCTTTGTATTGTAGATATTCTAAAGAGTAAAAAAATTAAAGAAGTTGTTTAGATATTTTGTAGATAGAAATTTGCAAGAAGCAATATTTATAATAGATATTAATATAGATTTGTATTGCAAAGATATTTATACTAGCTTTTAATATTATATCTAGATAATTTAATAAAATCTAATCTCTTTGTTTCTTTTGTAGCAATAAATAAATATTTGCAATAATTGCTTTGTAATTATACTTGTTATTAATTATCTCTAATATTTATATATTATTACTCTTTTTGTAAATAGTATTTGCTTTAAAGAAGCAATTAATCTTAATAAAGAAGATTTTTCGTTTTTGTTTTAGATTGTTGTTGCAAAATCTCTATAACTTTTTACAATTACAAAAAAGATTAATTTTGTTATTGAAATTGTTGCTTTTCTTTATAAATTTCGAACGTCTCTTAACAATAATATAGTTCTCTTTCGAGATGTATACTTAAACAATATTGACAAGTTTGTCAATAATAATGTAGTTGTTGTTGCAAGAGATTACGAGCACTATAATAATAATAATATTCAATGTAAGAATAATATAAGTAAAGAAGATAGAGAAGAAGAAAGTGTTTTTGATAAGCGACAAAGTAAATCAAAATTTATTCGACTAGGTTTACGATAAACCCTAGGCGGGGGGGTGTGATTACCGAAAAGGGGGGTGAACATTACCGAAAAGGAGGGTGGGTAGACGGTTTTCCTAATTGAAGATGTTCGCTTTTTACGTGTTCTAGCGTTACCTGATTGAGGCGCTCGATCGAGTTGTGATTACCTACTGCGGTCAATTACGAAGCTTAAAGGGTGACGGACGAGACACACCTCTTGCAACAGCAACGCATCCATTCAGATGTCCCCCGTCAAGGCTTTTCAATTCGTTCTCCATCAAGTCCGTGCGCTCTTCGGTTCTTTCTGACGCGTACTTCGCGTATTTCTTGTCCAGTCCCACTCGCTCTTGTGGACTTGCTTCATACGTAGTTGGTTCATGTATATCCCTTGCCTGCTCACGCATGATCCCACGGAAGTGGTCCAATTTCGTGGCAACGACGATGACTGGAACCTCATCAATGTGTTCTGATACGGCCTTAAAGAGGTCTTCAGTGGCCGTCTGTTGTGTTCGAGCACTACTCATCTCGAGGCAAAACCAACATGGTGCGTTAGCCTGGATCGTTTACCGCCCTAGCGACACACACCAGATCACATGCAAATCGATCTTCAATCCGGGGCATCATTGATCTTTCCCTAACAAATTGACCAACAGCCCGCATCTGGGATTCATCACCGGCTTCAAATCCTCCCGAGTCATGTATGATGAGATCTGGACGATTTTCATGACGAAACCCTTCTTGTACGTCATGCTGCCCCCGTTTGCGGTCAGAAGCCCCCGTCTATACAACGCGTAAATGGAGGATAAGGTGAATCTGGGTTCGAAGAGAACTTACAACTTAATGTCAACGTTGACGCCAAAAACCTGTCTGATCAACGTTGACTTTCCGACACCAGTGTTACCACAGACAAGAATTCGAATAGCCTTAAGCCCGTCGTTGTCAAGAGGGTCTCCGTCGCTCCAGAACCCCTGATTGAGAACATGATGCTGGGTACCCAACATCTTTCCTCTTCAATTCTCGATTCTTCCTCGATCGGGCATCTTGCTTAGAGTCGAGGCTTGGACAACGAATTCATCCAAACAATGGTATACTGATGGATGGATGACTGTTCCTTGGGGGGCTTCCAGTGGTCAGTAGGAACATTGAAAGGGGATTTCAAGTCGAGACGTACCCCATCCACAATAGCCTCGAAGCCCTCCATTAGCACTGAAAATCTCACGACCTTTTCTTGGCCAATAGAACTGTTCACGACCGTTTATCTTTATACCGTAGCGGCCGTGGTATTTCTGAAGCTGATGGAAATTACGCAAATCCTGCATACGCACACACACCCCAGTCTTTGTCGTACAAGTCCACACATCTTGACCTTTGCCATCGTTTTCATTCTCCGGAAAGACAACTCGCAGCGGATTATCTATCCCAGACCAAGGAGATCTGAGCTGCTCGAATTCAAGGACCAACCCTTTCGACTGGCTTTCGCCTAAGATCCATTGCAAGGGATAAAGTGCAAGCCCATCTTTTTCGGAAGATCCGCCCATGTCCATATGGGCGCCAACGAACCAAGCTTGAATGAAACTCCTGCTCGAAAGCACTACCTTAGTTTCGCTGAATTTGGGGAACTCGTACTTTGGTCTCATGTGTCTCCGATCTTCATTCAAGGCAAGCGCATGCCGAAAGTTTTGTGTTAATCTATTGAAAGAGATATCATGTGCGTGCATATCATCGAGGGCCTTGACTGTATCAAAGACTCCGACGAACTTTACCCGAGGAGGTGATCTCCTCTTAGTGGACCCAAACAAATGGAGCTTTAACCAAAGTCAGCGACTTCAATGTGCCAAAGGAAGGGAAGGGCGGAAAGCCTGTCACAGCAACCGCGAGGTCTTCTGACTCACCTGACCAAGCCCATGCTCCGGTCGATTGTCAGTGCTCACATACTGCTTGAGTGCCTCGGGATACACATTATCGAAGTCTTGCTCATCAGACTGTAAAGCCCCAATGTGATGCAATAATCCCGCTAGTGCTCGCACGATGAACGCTCCTCGGCTGAACCCAAAGAGCCAAACTTCGTCCGATTCCTCGAGTGTGCAACATTTCTTGTAGACACGGCGTATAATATCTTTGTATCCTTGGCCTGGTACCCCTGCTTTCGCTTTGTCGAAAAATTTGAGATCATCTGCGGAGCCGATCCCTGACTCATAGAATTTCTCTTGATTGAACTCCTTCTTGATCTCCTCATCAAAACAGCGTCCTTTCTTGATACTAGCATAGATGCGATATACATTGCTTATGTTGCCGTGACCTCGGAAATTTGTGCCATCTGGCATGTAGTAGGTCCCATCCACACAGTAGATCAATCAAGTAGGTATTTTAGAGGACGCCATGGGGGAAATTACCCTAGAGCTCACACCGAAATCCTCGTTGAGAGCCTAAATAAATGTGAGAAAGAGTCTTCTACATAATTTGAAGATAGTCAATTTCCGCTAAAGGTAGGAACGAGGACTAAGGAGGCCGAAGGGAAGTGGGAGATGTTATGAAAGGCTCGTGAAGGTCGCAAGGCTGAACACCGCTAATCAAGCGTTGCTCCATTTTTGGAGGTCTGCTGGGCGGTAAGAAAGGCCAGACGTCTTTTCCGCTCTCTAGAAAGGACTGATTACTTCTGTTATCTATGAGCGATCAAGTAATGAGTACTGGAGAACCAGCATCTTGGTTGTGCTTGACTGGCTCGACTTCTTGGAGCACACCATCAGATTTTGACGTAGGCCCACGCCAAAGCGCGTAAGATCGTCGATCGACTTCCTTAGGCGTCATTGACTACATATACCGATCACATTTCTATTGAGCAGAGGATGGTCACAGGATGTATCGCACCTCAGGATCAGTCGACACCGTTGGGTTGAGAGGAACACATTTTAAAAGGAGTTGTTTTCACGGGGCAGGAGGTGATCCTGCAGGAATTCTTTCGTGTCGTACAGTTACGGAATCGCAGCCTCATGGACCAATCTAGGTCGTGCTCGGCCTATGAGCGAGCTCGAGAGCCACCTGTGTCGATAAAGATGATACATGTCAGCACGAATCAGACACCCCAGGCAGCGAGAGTACTGTCGACTGCATAAGCCATAGATAAGTGCTTTGGTGCATTTCCTGCATCTTATTCGATGCTGAAGGTAAGGGTAGTGCAGAGCCTGGATGTGGCGTCGAGAAGCAGGAAAACCTAAGTATGCCTTGCCTGCCAAGAAAAGAAACGGGTTTGCTGCTAGCAGAAGAAGCTTGGATTAGCTTGACTGTGTTGTTGCCATTCCAGTTCTTGCCAGTCAGTAATACATGTAAGTAGTTAAGATAATCAGACTGGGAGCTTCGGACCGGTGAATAGTTCCTCCGAGCAGCCAGAGGTGTCGAAGTCGTGCTATATTCGTGGACAGAATCCTACTTTGCTTGTGATACAAACCACCAAAAAGGCATCCAGGAAAATATCCTCCACAAAGCGCCTTGCTTAAAAACAGTACCAAAAATTATAAAATGCAAAATTACTGTTCACTTATTTCCACCCGGTCACTCACGGTCCGCCACTGTAAACTCTCTCGCTCACAAATTTGGGCTTCCCATCCCCATCTTCCATGATATACCTCACCTTCGCCATCTTGCTCTCATCGTCCAGGTGCTCGAACTCATTCGTCAGGTGACGCTCCAACGCCGCCACAAACAGCTCGACAGTCGAATGCTGATGCCGGATGCGCAGCGCAAGAGCCAAGAACAAGCGCAGCAAAACGCATATGCATCCGAGGCCCGTCACCACCACGCCCATCTTCGCCGTTCGACCCGTGAGGCCGTACGCCCAGACGCGAAGGGTTGACCATTTGCTTAACAGCGGCTGAGCGGATCCAAGACCCTGGGAGTCGCTGGGCGTGGAGGCTGTGTCGTTGGTGTACTCGTAGTTGATCATTGACAGGCTTTGGGTTACAGTGTAAATGTGGAGAAAGACGAAGTAGTACTCGGCGGCGCCGGGGTTGCTACCCTGATAGTTGTCGAACATGGAAGGCAAGGTTCCAGCCATTGATCCGCCGACGAGGCGCTCGCGAGATACCACACCGTTGTTGCTCACTGACCAGGCTGCCAGCAGCCAATCGGGGCTTACCGGTACGCTGGTGGTGTTGAAGTTCTTGTCGGTTTCGGACGGCAATCCGTTCATCTTGGTCAAGGCCTGTGGATTGACTGATGGCGAGGTGTCCACCGAATAAATGGGAAAAGCACTATATACAACCGCATCACAGAGAATATGAGTCTGCGCGGTTGGGGCGAACGGACTTGTGTATTCGGTGACGAGAATGTTGATGGAGGAATTCCGAAGCGATGGATCCACTTCGGTCTTGAAAATGGCTTCCCAATCGCACTTCTCGGCGTTTGGTCCTAGACAAGTCTTGATACCGGAGCCGAAGTCGGTGGACTCGTTGAAGAACATGGCTCTGTCGGAGAAGTAGGACGAGACAACAGAGTCGTTCTCACCCGTTGTATTCGAGTCCCCCAAGCTGAAGTTACCCACGTCATTCAATTCGCCCCAACCAAGTCCTACGCGATGGCATTTTGTATAGTAATTGATTTCATCGAAAGTCCAATTGTTCAAACAGCGGACCTGTTTGTTAACTTCAAGATTTTTGAAGGTGATATTTGCGACATTGCAGCCTCCCGTGAAGCCTAGACTGGGCCCTTCGCGTTGAAGTACAGTTTCCAGCGAATTGTTGTAGCCCAAGCGTTGCTGAGCACCTCGAGATTCATTCGCCTGCTGTCCAGTGATCTCCATAGAAAGGTCTGCCACATCAGCGGAAAGCTCGCGGAGAACCTGCCGAGTGGGAACCCAGACAAGGACCCCGTTTCTGGAGAGGTTAGCGGTGAACGAGAGGGAGGCCTACTGCGTAGTAGCGAGGAGGAGGCTGCCGTCGATGGTTTCCAGCTGAGTTAGAGTGGCGTTTAACTGAGTGCCGAAATCCTCCAGACTTGCGGCATATCCATCAGCTGTGCAAGTATGGTTTCGATCAGCAAGCTGCTGCGCATCGTTACACGTTGGGAATGCCGCGACCGTTGGAGGTTTAATCGCAGGATACGATTGGAACCTCATATCGACAACGTGGTTTGTGTCGACCCATTGTATCGTAGGCAAAACCAAGACCGCAACTGCCGGACCCATCAGATTCGTTAGTATGGTCAGGAATGCGGCGAGAACCGCGAACATGTAGAGCTTCCAAGTACCCGAGGGTTTACGTGGCATCAGATTACCATGAGGGATAGGAGATGTCCACATCAGGGGGTTGATGAGATTCCTTATGTCAGTGAATTCCAGATAGGTGAAGAGGTAGCCGATCGGGAGTCCTCCACCCCTCTTTGCAATGAACAGGGCCACATCGTATACCAAAGCAGTCGCTATCACCATGAACCAGACTTCCAAGCCTTTGGCGACAAATTGAAGTGCCCCAAGAACGTCGTGATCAGCCTTGTCTAGCTTGCTGGCTTGGTCGATAGCGTTAGCGTCGAAGACTTCGGCGTTGCATCTCCCCTTCGGACACCACACACTGGCACCAATCACATGGTTCTTGAAATTGAATACTAGTAGAACAAGAATGGGAGCCATCCACAACACGCCGATGAGGTGTGACAGGATGTGGAGTGAGGCAGGCCACTTCCGCTTGCACTTCTGTGGGTGAGAAGCGTCCGTGGTAGGAACGGGATTGGCGTAGACGTGTACTCAGACTTCTCATCATGCACGGGGTGATATGCGGTGTCCATGACTGCGGACTGGAAGGACATCGAGCACACGGGACTTGATGATTAGGAATAGAAGAAGTCGAAGCGTAGTGTGTGCAAGTAGAATGGAGCCCAACCTCAGAAAACTGCAAAACGAACGTTCAGTGGTACCAGTATGGCGGTCTCTGGATCAAGGCGACTTGGGCGGCGGTGGGGGACAGAGATATAAGAAGCATGGCGGGCAATGCCGACCACTAACCCAGGCTTACACATCGAAGGGGAAGCTCAGCCTCGACGCAACTCCAAGCACGCATGCAAGGTCATAGGAACTTGAAGACGTAAGAAATGATTGGGCTGGACGACGGCAATCGAGAGGCACAGACCTCATACGATCATATCTCGTTTCAGAGGGGCTGTCAGGCCTCCCACTAAAGAAACAAGCTTCTAGACTTGCTCCGGGAAGGATGCTCAACCTTACCAAAGCCTTGGAAGCTCATGCTCCAGGCCGATAGCTTACCCACCAGGACGAACTGTGATTTCGTTTCGATACTGGCAAAGCTGTGCTGACTATAAATCAGAGTCACCCTTTCGAAGTCTTCGAATAGACAAGCAGTGGATCCGTGAGCGAAGAGGTCGAGCGCACAGAGGTGGATTTGGATTTCCAAGAGGGATGTTCAGCTGGCAGCACTAGAGATGCAAGGATGCACTAGCGCCTGCTTAGCACGCGGTTCTCGGCTTACTGACGACGGCTAGTCGCTGCAACGATCGTTCAAGGGCAAGGGTGCGATGCAGGCTAAGCCAAATTTGAAGCTTGAGCACAATCTTCGTCTGAGCCTCCACCACTATACCGTGCATGTTTCAAGTCTTGGCCTTCTCCGCCGCTGACGGTTTGGACAGCGACTTGATGGCTGCCATCGGCCAAGATCGAATTGCATCGGCAATACCTCCGTACCTATCTCATTATCAGCCACTTTCGGACCACGACACTCTGTTATAATAATAGCTTAAAGGTATCCAGATCATCGAGCCTGAAGTCTCCGAACGATAATTCAAGATAGATAAGATGTCGGTTTAGACTCAACAGCAGTGGAGGCCTTGCACTAATGATGAGTGCGGCAAGAACCTTATCAGAAGGGTGTTGATATTCGGTAATGCAAGGCGTCCATTGCTATTTAGTGTACTTTGAATCAACGTAGATGCAGTGAACAGACAGAAGTGACGATGGATACTGTAGTGACATTGTTGATGATTCTGCGAACTGAAGCAAGCTGTTCTGAAAGCGGTGGATATTCGCTGTTATCTAATACTACTTCTCTCCAGATCTTGTGATCGATGTCGCTTTCGCATGCTTTAGGGAGTCGCTCGATTCAAGATCTATTCACGCGTTCACGCAGTCGCCACCAAGCTCGTGTTCCCATTCCCGCTTGCTCCCACTTTCGGATCCCTCGCATACTCGCGCGCGATAGGGCTTGTGGCCCCCCAGAAGAAGACGCCAATATCACCATATTCTTTCGGCTTCTGACTCATCGGCTTCATTCCCTCGCTGCCCCATCCCGGCCTCCCATACTTCACGCACCGCAACACACGTTCCGCCTCTTTGATGATCGCCCCCCAGGTAGTGATCTGCTGCGGCGCGAATTGCGAGGGAACGATGAACCCTCCTTGGTCGGTGGGCACCTCGGCATTCTTGAAATCCCGGAACATGCGGACTTGGATCTGACAGGTGCCGATGGTCACGGTGGTGGGGAGGAGCCACTCGTGCTCCTTTGACCCGGACGGGGGTTCGTAGCCCCCAGCGTGAGTGTAGAAAGCGAAGAGGTCGTCGGCGACACGCGCGGTTTGGCTTCGAATTGCGGAGATGGCGCGTTGACAGTCGGCGTAGATGATTCGTCCGTTCCATGAGGCGTATGGGCCGGGCGAGACACATTGGGAGTCAGGGGAATCGGGGAGTTCTAAGGAGGACGAGATGTTGTGAGGAGGAAAGATGAGCGATGCTGCAGGGGAGGGGTCGATGACCAAAGAGCGGCATAGCGGGAGGAGGACGAGAAATAGGGAGAACATCTTTGGATATAATAGAATTGCCAACTAGAGGTCGTTCCATGCAACGGACAGGTATGCAACGCAGCAACGAAAAGGAAGACGAAGCCTTTATAGCTTGTCAGATGTGATCTAGTCTAGTAACAATAAGATCTTGAGCTTGCCTTTAGGATCGATACTGCGACCCCACGCTTGTGGCCACGCGGGAATCGTCATGCATCGGTCGACAACGTAACCGGCAGCCACTCCCGTCTGCGTCTATCGCTTTGCGCGAATATGGTGGGTATTGGCGAACAAGCCAAATCCGAGACTCGGCTCCACCAAACGAATCACAAGCAAGCGTGAGTGCGGAAAATTTCTTCAGAAGTGAATCCGGATGTGTAACTAAACATGGCAGCTCATTTTCACGAAGGCGAGCAGTGATTTTTATCCAACACAATTTGCGTCGAATCGACTGACTCTTGTGAGTCTTGCTGCATAATGATAAAGTAATCATCGATGTGATCCAAGCTCACCTTTGAAGAATTGAAGGGCAACGTCCTAGTAAGACTAAGGTGGAGTATACGGAAGCCCAGGCTAGAGAACGTCACAGTAGTGTAGGTTCACGCCGTTGCTGGTAGATTTCCCGCGCACAGAGTCTTCGCTCTGATAGCGACAAGCAGTCGGGTCGATTTATCAAGATGACTGCTGCTAGTCAATAAGCCGATTCCTGTCTATGCGATAGATATAAGGACCCCGTACCTTAACATGCTGTAACTGCCTATGCCGACCCAACATCTTAAATGCTTGTCGGTATATCCCTTGTTAGGAAAGCCGTTTCTGCCGTGGCAACCACCGCTGAATTTTCCTCTTATGGCTCTCCGATCCTGGTATTACGGGCACGCTGGGACCGTCCTCATAGCCTACTATTCATCGTCTGCCTTAGGACTACGACTCCTCGTTCTGCCGCCTCTGCCCTTCCCCCCTCTTGTCTGACCTTCTCCCTTCTTCGGTGGTGGCCGCACAAATGCAAAGTCCACCCCAATCGTCTGCTCGAGTAGCTTCGTATTGTTGGCCCCTTCGACGGCGGCTTTGGCCTCGCGCTGCGTAGGGTATTCGACCAGGACGTAACCCTACTCACACAGTCGTACCTGTAAGCCCCATTCTGCACAGTTGTTGTATACCTCTGTAGCCAGCTCTCCTCGCCTCGATCGCATCATGTGAAGGGGGACAAGCAGAATTTGCAAGAGAATGCGCAGGCATACCTTGACGTACCCTGTCCTCCGATCCAAGTTCATATGCAGATTCTTGATCTCGCCGTATTCGCCAAAGAGCTCTTGCAAATCCTCCTCGCTGGCCTCTTCATGAACATTGGTGACGAGAATGATCCAGCCTTCGATAGAGCGGACGGCGACTGCGCCTGTTGACGTTCGTGCTTCGCTCGTTGCTGGGGGGCCAGTGCCGTTGGTAGGAGATTTGGGCGATTGAACAGGATCAATGTCCATCTCGGTGGAAGCCATCGTCGGGATTATGACCGAGCTCACGTGTTTTACGAGTCGTAAAACTGCTGCGTTGGTGTGTGGATGTTGGTGCTTCGCGATATTCGCTTTACAGATTACTTTCTTAGCGAGGTAATTGACCAATCAGGGCTCGTGAAAATAACACGGCTCTGTTAAATCGGCGCAGGAAGCATTAAGGTCATATTGTAAAGTGCTAGCTACTTAATGCGCAATTACAATGCTATATAGATAGCATACAGCAACTCCAAGGCCTACACGATCTCCATGCTGACGACTAAAACGACTGTTCTAGAGCGTCCTTAGAGTGTTGAGGTGAGCGAGCATTGGCAAGGGTATGCCTAATGTGTGCAAGCATAAAGACCATGTCGCATACTCCTTGCCATTTGTCAAATCATGAGAATGAAGCCCACCACTAGGATCTGCTCTCTGCTGTATCCAACCTGCTGTCCTACAATACTACTCGATACACTAAATCTGGGGGTTTGGAAGGGTGGGAGGGACGTACCAGAGAGGCCCACACATGACGGCTAATATGGATTGAGCGGACTCTACATGCTATCATCAGTGGTGCCTTCGACTTGCATAACGATCCTGGTTCTAACGGAGCACACACAATGGAATATGAGACGACCAACCATTGATTCACTTACATGTAAGCAGCTCAGGGAATTCCCTACTAGCTGCCACTCACCTTGATTGCTTCGCTCAGCAAGTGATAAAAGAAACGAAGCCTATCAACCCCCACCGTGATAGCCATCAGCCAGTGCCCTGCATGATCCCATTCTCCAAAGAGAGCAGCAAAACCCACTCACTTTGGTTCTCCCCGTTTACTCCAATGATCCCACACCGTACTACGGCGAAGTCCGTTGTGCCACAGGCCACTGATCAATGGGCGAGACAACATGTGGTGTCGTGGGTTATCTGACCATTCGACAACGCCTAGCCTGCCTCATCCCAATGCAAGAGAGGTTCGATGAACCAATGTGGTGCTGCTCGTGAAGCTTGCCCTAACTTGCCGTAGCAGTTGCATCCCCTGCCATGGGATCCTTTCCTTCTTCAGGGACGAATGCGTACCTGGGCAACCGTGCCATCTTCTCCTCCGGACTGACATCGTTATCGGAGTATACGAGCTTGACGTTCTTTTCCTTTTCTTTTTTGGCCTTCTTCTCCCCATGAAGTGCTTCCACTGTCGACGCGGCGTTGGCTTTGCCAACATCCCTAGCAGCGCCTGAAACAAGATCATCAAGCGAGCTTGCATTAGCAGATGGTATGGGTGGAGACCCTTGCCCACTGTTAGCGGGCCCAAGCAGCTGACCTTGATGCATCTGTTGCATTTGAAAGGCGTTGACAGGTGGAGCACCAAAGGAGGGTCTTTGCGGCAACCCAGGAGCTGGTGGTAAGTTTTGTCCACGCGGGGAAAACCCGTTTTGTATAGGATTGTGCCCAGCTGGAGGCTGGAACTGATTCTGCTGAAAAGGTGGAGGAGAGCCAGACTGGAATGGCTGGGGTGGTCCATTATGGAAGGGCGAAGGAAAGCCAGGCCCTCCGGAAGGCGGGAACTGCTGCTGTGGAGCAAAATGCTGATTGTTGGGGTATTGAGGAGGCATACCTGGTGAACCAAAGGATGGCGGTTGTGAAAGGGGAGGGGGTTGTTGCTGAGGAAAATTCGGTGGTTGCTGCCCGTAAGGGCCTGGCTGTTGACCGTACGGCTGTGGATATGAAGGGTAAGAACCATTACCGGGAGGAGCACCGTACTGCATTGGCGGCTGAGGATACCCCGGAGAGCCCTGCTATTGAAGTGGTCAGTAAGATAATGAGATCTGATTTCCTTTAATTACTCACGAAAGCGGCAGGACTCTGTCCTGGACCTGGGCTCTGCCCTCCAAATCCCGCCCCGCTAGGTGTAGCGTCACCGCTGCTGATACCCGCTGCTTGTTCTGCAGCTTTCTTCGCCTTGTGTTCCGCTAAGCGTGCCTTGAGATCAGAGGGTGACTCGAACTTGGGCTTCTTCGATGCTCCACCTCCGGTACCTCCCGCTCCAGTGTTGCCATTTGCAGCTCTACGTTCAGCCTCCGCCTGGGCGAATTGACCAATGACGCGCTGGTTGTGGGCAGTGGTAACATCATCAGGTATGCCTTCCATGCCGAATATCTCCACATCGAGGCCGGAGCGATTGGGCAAAGCATTCTCAATGGCTCCCAGACTCTCTTTGTGGACCTGAGTCATATGAACAGACAGCCCTAGCGACTGATCAGTGGTGCTCCGCGGCTACGAACATGGGTTTGGACTTACCGCCAGCCGTGTTGAGCCTCCTTCCGCATCGTTCACACTTGAAGTGCTTGGCTTTTTGGTGATTAATCAGGATTTTTAGGTCATCAAAGTCGCGTTCGCAGTAGTAACACCATGGACGGGCTAAAATCTCGTCGAGGTCGGGATGCTTTCGCTTTGCCTTGACCATCGTAAAGATTTGGCTGTAGGAGGTAGAGGGGAGTAGGTAGGAGAGCGAAGGAAGGATGCGCCGTCAGGATATGGCAACCTTCACTTGTTGATCGATACAAACCGATGACCTCCTCTGCCAGAATTACGGAGTACTCCGTATGACTTGATATGAAAGCTGGAAAAACAATATGAAGGTAAAGTATGGTGCTGACCGTGCTGCAGAAAGTGGCCGGGGTTTTTTGAGTTTCCTGCCGCGAACCGCCAAGACAGACGCTTTGCCTATTCTGTCACTATATCGTGGCCGTATCTTTCTTCCCTTATGTGATAATCATTGGATTCTAAGATCTTCCGACCTGATCCTGCATGGCTAACCCTTGTCTCACCCAAGATGGTGATAGAGCACACATTTATATCTGCATGCTGGCTACGGCCTCTACGGATTACTGGACTGCCGGAAGACTCCGAGAATGAATTATGTCGCATCGTTCATCTCCAACGATTTGGATGGGCTCATTCGTGGCCAGAATGATTGAGTGCTCTTGATGGACATTGTGAACAAATCACAAATGATTGGGTGCAGGTGTATCCTTCTGTTCCTGTCCAAAGGATCTCTGCTGTCACCCATCTGGGCACTCGAAGTCTGACTTTCTCTTTATGATCAAGGTGGCGTCTGGCATCGGAGACTCCTTCGATACCGTCTCCAGGGCTTCAATGATCACCCTCTATCTGAAACGATCTCATCAAAAGTGCGTCAGTAGCCTTCAGGTATGATATACTTTCTGGTCCCTTACCTCACACACAGGTCAGGTACTTGGACTTCTGTTCCTTGCCGCTACAATACTGAGGATACAGCTTCTGCCACCGAGAATCTCCTGGGCTCCATGCTTCTTAGTATCCGAGCTGGTGAAGAATCTCGTCCGACGCGCAATTGGAAAGTCCAGCCCCTTCTACCTTCAAGAAGGTTCTTACAAGGTCTCCGCAAGGGTGCTCTCTGCGAGCTCGCGTTATGCGTTGTCGTAGATGAGTGGCTGGTATTTCCCCCCTGGAACTCAGGCTGTTCGATTGCAAGATCAAAGGGATTATCATAGTTCATGCCTCTCCCTCAACAGGGACCTCTATGGCTGGCATGACTCCTAGCCATCCTACAGGCAAACCTTTAGATATCTGCATTCGTGCCATTGAACCTCGAAAATCGCAAGGTGACCCGCTCCTTAGCACACAATACTCCGTGTTTACGTGTTTCACGTCTATCCCCTTTATAATGTTTTCAGCGCTTGGCGATAATCATGACCAAGAAGGTCGGCAAACTCGCGTCGCTCCCAGCTTCTCCGCCTAGCACGCCTTACAAAGTCTGACGTGTCGGGGCTGGAGTGAAAGACTGGGCGTACCATCGCCACAGCATCCCTTTTTCACATGCTCGGCCATGTTGTATTGCAGATTGCAATCAAGACGCGCATGGAATAATAGGAAGCCTGCCCAACGAACGCATCATGTTGTCAGGCACATGAGACTCCATATGCAGCTTTGCTAGACCGCAGTAGAGGTGCGAAGACGCCAGAGAAATGCGAAGCGCACCGCAAGATAAACGTGTGCTCATTGGCCAGAAGCTTTGTGCTACCCACCCTCAGGACTCTGTAAACAACAGCAGCCTGCCACTGGTTAAGTACCCCCTCTACTCCAACGTTGTCTCCATTGTTTCTAAAGGTCGTCCGCTACGCTTCTTCACTCGCTCAGAGCAGCTCTTGCGTCACCGATTGACAAGCCCTTTGGAAGAATGGCAGCCTCTAGAGCTTGTTGCAACGGTCTGACGCCTAATCATGTTGGTTTTGCCTATGTATCAAATTCGAACGTACAATGATCCGCCCAGATTCATACTTCTTCTAGATTCTCACATCTTCTTTCACGTTCTATCTTTGGTCTCCTTGTTGACACTCTTCTGATTTCCCCTCCTTGAATGAGCCACCTCTGGTCTATTTGATAATCCATCCTTGTCACGACAGAGCCCAAATCTGTCCATCCCCCAGAAGATAGTACATCGAACCTACCCTTCATCACCCTTCCTGTTGAAGCGTCCAGATGGCGGATACTATGGCAAAAGGGAATCGAGCGGTGGAAGTACCTGCATCAGCAGCCGATGCTCCTAGCATGAGAGTACAAGAGTCGAACAAGATGTCAGGAACAGAGACTCGAGCTAGAGTTCCGTCTCTGCATCACTCACTGCCTAAGTACGAGTGTTATACAGTCCCCACCCTACTGTCTGATGACCTCAATTTAGGGCGCAGGAGAACGTTAGTCTAAGTCGTGACGAGCTTAGACTGAAGTGGCGCGTCCTCATAAGAGGCTTGGAAAGTACTCTATCACCTAATTCACTACATAGACGCGATGGTTGATAAAATAAAGGAAGGAACAGACAGATACCGATGTCTCAACCACTAGAGGGATGGTGGTAAGCTCTCCTAGTCTCATCGCGCAAACGACGCAAACTGATTGAAGGAAAGAACAGGAAGGGTATCCGTCCGCTATGCAAGACACCGGCGTGGCCATATTGTTTTTGGGTCGAAACTTCGTTTTAAGGGTTGTTTCGTGTTGACAACTTGGGGATACTGTTATCTATGAGCTGGTCTCACTGTCATATGAATTGGCATCTTCTATCTCTTCGAGCAAAATTTCTATGCCGGTCCTCTCATGCACCACCGGCGATGTCTGCAAAACAAGGGCTTTTCTCAAACCAGGTCCCATCGCAGCTCATGCTCCTAACGGTACCTTTAGCGGTAGAGGGTCTTCGAATTGATGTGCACAGATCATTCTACGACTTGACGATGTCCTAGGCTTACTCGTGTTGTCTGTGAGATAGCTAAGACACAGATAACAAAAAGAAATTCGGGACCGAAGAAGCGCCACAATACACGTGCTGTTATCGATGCAGCTACTTCTCTTTTCCTCCGTTGACGACTTTACATTGAGTATCTATTGATTGGATCCAGAGGAAAAAGATTCTTGTACGCGGCACTACGATGGGATAGGCGAGATTCCGTCGGAAGATGGTGGTCCATTTCTAGGTTTCCTGTTAGGCAATGCCGACATTGGGGAAGTCATCTATTTGCTGGACCCAGGGCAAGTTCTCTTTAAAAGATGGAGCAGCAAGTAAATTATCAGGTAGCCAAGGCTCTTCTTTTAAACAGCTCGCTGACGTCATGATCATAGACCTTTTCCGCTGCAAACTCAGAGCTTTTGCATCCTTCCCCCTTCCGCCCTATGGGTCCCATATGATATCGAGTGATCTCAAAATGCCACCTCACAGACCAGAAACTTCAATACATAATCTCAGCGGCGTTATTATTTTCACCGCCTATGTCGCATCAGCACTCTTCCTCACAGCCCTCATCGCTTACAATCTTATCACAGCCTACAACGCCTTACCGTCATCATACCTCTCCCACAAACATGGGCGCTCGCCTATCAGCAGCCACATTCAAGTCTTCCTCGCTCTGACCGTGCTCAGTTTCTCGGTCCTTTCGTATCATATGCTGAACTTTCTCATCGAATCATACATTTTTTGGGCAAAGGTATGGGGTGTACAGCTACCTCTGTCGGTCTTTGGACACAATGGCCTTTTTGGTCGAGGGGGAGTGCAATTGCATGTCTGGCAATGGTTGACGGGCTCGACTTTGTTCTTAGACTTTGCAGAGGAGATCTGTGGGACGTGGCCGAGGTATTGGTGGACGAGTCAGGCGCTGTGGGCCACTATGGGGGTTAGTATCTTTATGGGATTCCATGGTACGTGATACCCTGTCTCTTCATTCAAACCTACTGCATTAGTCTCCATAATCGCTTCTGTTCCTCTGTTTTCATTCGCCTTTCCCCCCCAGATCTCCACGGCTGCATGTGCTTCCCGTCTCCCATCTGCAACATCACTATCAAGTCCCCGAAACACCGAATAACTACACCACAATAAACGACATTGCATCTTTCTTCTTTTACCTCCTCCCCGCTCTCTCCTCCCGCGCATACCGCCCCCTCACCACCCCCACCCCCTCCTTCCCAGACTAATCCTCCCCTCTCTCCAGGCCACTCCCGCCCCATCCCCCACCTATGGACCTACATCGCACTCGCCCAAATCCTGCCCATATCCTACACTCTCAACCTCTTCCACCTCGCCCTCCTACTCCACCCCCCATCCCACAAACAAACCCCTACCCTACCCCCACCCCCCCCCTCACCCCCCCTCTACCTCACCATCTTCCTCCCCCTCCTCCTCGCCCCCCCCCTA
>JAABUQ010000859.1_pt1 | contig 69574 bp, 67 predicted proteins | sample 5560001 | NCBI WGS metagenome assembly JAABUQ01 (sample SAMN10711888, study PRJNA513371) | rock metagenome | isolation source: Antarctica rocks | place: Antarctica: Victoria Land, Finger Mt nord | collected 2015-12-18
AAAGGTTTTGTAGAGAAATTTTATGCAGGCTTTAACGGCGGTTTTAATTATATGACCAACAGGTACGTTGGGGGCTTAAAAATCCTTATCCGTAATAAATGGATCAGTATGATTGGCCTTGCCTTAATAATTGTTGCCACAGTTTACATGGTAAATAAAACAAAAACCGGTTTTATTCCTACCGAGGATCAGGGCTTTGTGGCCATTGCCGTTAATACACCCTCCGGAACTTCATTAAGCGGTACAAATAAGATCTTTAAACAGGCCGAAGATCAATTGAAAACTTTACCATCGGCAAGGTTTGTTACCGCGTTATCTGGTTTTAACTTTTTAACACAATCCAGCAGTCCATCGGCCGGTGTAATTTTCCTGTTGTTAAAACCTAATGAACAAAGGGGCGAGGTTAAGAATATCGATGCTATACAAAACATAGTAAGAGGGAAATTAGGCGGCATACCCGGCGGTACTTTCTTCGTGTTCAGTTTTCCAACCGTTCCGGGATTTAGCAACGTAGAAGCCCTTGACGTGATGCTACAGGATAGAACCAATGGCAGATTGGATAAGTTTAGTGGCATTGCCAATAACTTTATAGGCAAGCTGATGCAGAAACCGGCGATCGCTTATGCCTTTACTTCCTATAAAGCAGATTATCCTCAATTACAGTTAGAAGTGGATGATGAAAAAGCCAACCAGTTGGGGGTGAATGTTAAAGACATTTTACAAACCATGCAAGCTTACTTTGGGAGTGCGCAGGCTTCAGATTTCAACCGCTTTGGTAAATATTACCGTGTGGTTGTTCAGGCAGATATTGCCGACAGGACCGACCCAGCATCAATAGACCGTGTTTTTGTTAAAAACAAAACCGGTAATATGGTACCCATCAACACATTGGTAAAACTAACCCGTGTCTATGGTTCAGAAACGGCATCCCGTTATAATTTGTTCAACTCTATCGAGATCAATGCCATCCCTAAACCTGGTTTTAGCTCCGGCGATGCTATCAAGGCGATACAGGAAACAGCAAAAGAACAATTGCCTTCCGGTTTTGCTTATGAATTCTCCGGTCAGACACGTGAAGAGCTTTCGTCAGGAGGTCAATCGGCTATTGTGTTTATGCTGTGTCTGGTATTTGTATATTTCCTGCTGGCGGCACAATATGAAAGTTATATATTGCCATTAGCAGTCATACTTTCTATCCCTACGGGTATTTTTGGTGTGTTTGTAGTATTGGGCTTGACCGGTATCGAAAACAACATTTATGTACAGGTAGCTTTAATCATGCTTATTGGCTTGCTGGCCAAAAATGCTATCCTGATCATCGAATTTGCCGTACAGCGGCGCAAGGCAGGGCATGGCTTAGTGGAATCTGCCATTGAAGCGGCAAGGTTAAGGATCCGCCCGATCATCATGACATCGCTGGCCTTTATTTTCGGTTTGTTCCCAATGAGCATCGCCACCGGTCCGTCCGCACAAGGTAACCACTCTATCAGTATCGGTGCCGCGGGCGGTATGGTTTCAGGTGTATTGCTGGGTTTGTTTATCATACCGGTATTGTTCGTGATATTCCAGGGCCTTCAGGAAAAAATTACCGGTTTGCCATTGGCAGTATTAAACGGAAAAGCATCTTCGGACACCGAACAAGGACACAAGACAAAGGCAGGGGAATATGAACTGCAGGACAATTAATTTAACACGTTAACCTGTTTAAGATTTTTCAATCCATTTCCCATGCTTCTTTTACCATATAAAAACAGGTAATGGCCATGCTTTTCATATCGTCATAAAATATAAAAACAAAAAATATACGCATAAAAGAAGCATTAAATAATCTTGCTCTGTAGAACGATCAGAAATAAAATTAAAAACAATGAAACGACAATATATAAATCCATATACTTTTATATTACTGCTGGTTTTTTTAAGTGCCTGCAAAGTATCAAAAGATGTGGAAACACCAAAAGCCCAATTGCCCTCGAATTTCAGGAATACAGCTACTAATGCTGCTGATACCAATAGTATTGCCGATATACAGTGGAAGAATTTTTTCACCGATGTTGCCCTACAAAAGCTGATCGACAGCGCTATTGTCAGGAATTACGATATGCAGATAGCAGTAAAAAATATAGATGAAGCCCAATTGTTATTTAAACAAGTGAAATGGAACTATGTACCACAGGTTGATCTAAACGTAACTGCCAGTACCAACCGCCCATCCAACAACAGCCTGACCGGTTTGAGTATTGCCCAATACAATATTGGCACTAAGCATATTGAAGATTACTCTGCAAACCTGGCCCTTTCCTGGGAAGCGGACATTTGGGGCAAAATCCATAACCAGCAAAGAAGTGCACTGGCAGCTTACCTGCAAACAACCGAAGCTAAAAAAGCTATCCAGACAAATATAATTGCCAGTGTATCACAAGGCTACTATAACTTGCTGATGCTGGACGCACAACTGGAAATCGCACAAAAAAACGTCAGGCTGAACGACAGCACGCTTAGCATCATTAAATTACAATATGATGCAGGCCAGGTTACTTATTTGGCTGTGCAGCAGGCAGAAGCACAAAAGCTGGTTGCCGCTCAGTTAGTGCCTCAGTTTGAACAAAATATTGTTGTACAAGAGAACGGCTTACGCATTTTAACCGGTGAATTGCCTGATCAAATCATTCGGGATTCAACCCTCCGACAACTAACCGTACCAGAAAATGTATCTGCGGGCATGCCTTCAGCTATCGTAAGCCGCAGGCCGGATGTTAAAAGTGCTGAACTTGCTTTGGTGATAGCGAACAGCAGGGTTGGTATTACCAAAGCACAAATGTATCCGGCGTTAAGAATAACCGCAAGCGGTGGTGTAAATTCATTCAGGGCCAGCAATTGGTTTAATGTTCCCGCCTCCTTGTTCGGAGTGGTTGCAGGAGGCGTGGTACAGCCGCTTTTGGATCATAGAATATTACAAACCAATTATCAGGTAGCAAAGGTTGACCGGGAAAAAACGGTATTGCAGTTCAGGCAAACCGTTTTAAACGCAGTTGGCGAAGTATCAGATGCACTGGTGGCAATCGATAAATTAAAATCACAGCAGGTTATAGCCAACAGCAGGGTAAACACTTTGCAGCAGGCTACTAAAAATGCCAATCTGCTGTTTAAAAACGGCCTGGCAACTTACCTAGAAGTGATCACTGCCCAAAGTAACGTTCTGCAAAGCGAACTGGAACTTGCTTCAATTAAACGGGATGAGCTAAATGCCGTTTCCGAACTTTACCGTTCATTGGGCGGCGGCTGGAAATAAAAAGTATATACTTCTTTTACCTCCACAAAATTGGTAACGGGCAAATTATACAAATAAAAATATCGAAAGCACACCTATTTTGGGATGCTAAAAGAAGCATAGGAAAGATAAAACATCGTTTCTTATGCTTCTTTTGTTTAAAGGAATAGCATTTTGAGAAGTTGTTTGGAATAATTTATAGGTGTGTTTATCTTTTTAAAGATTACATTATGCACATTTGCATATACTTGGATAAGGATTCGAACCTGTAATCATATCCACAACAGATCTACAAATGAAAAAATTATGTTTCCTGCTATTTACTTCAATGCTGCTGGTTTTTTGGAACGCTTCTTTTGCCCAACAAAAAAAACAGGCAGAACGATCCGGCAATCCGGTTTTCCCCGGTTGGTACGCTGACCCGGAAGGAATTATTTTCGACAATACTTACTGGATTTATCCCACTTACTCGGATGATTACGGGAAGCCCGACCGTTCGGCCGGTTTTTCTGAACTACAGTTGAAGACGCAAAAAAACACCATCAACCCGCAATACCTAAAACAAACTTTTATCAATGCTTTTTCATCCAAAGACCTGACGCATTGGGAAAAACATCCGCATGTATTGGATATTAAAGATGTAAAATGGGCAGCTTATTCCATTTGGGCGCCATCTATCACCCGCAAAGATGGAAAATATTATTTGTTTTTTGGGGCGAATGACATCCAGAACAATAACCAATTGGGCGGCATCGGCGTAGCGGTTGCCGATAAACCTGCCGGGCCTTTTATTGACCATATCGGCAAACCGCTGGTAGATAAATTTTACAACAATGCCCAGCCGATCGACCAGTTTGTTTTTAAAGATACTGACGGACAATATTACCTGATTTACGGCGGATGGCGCCATTGCAACATTGGTAAACTGAACAAAGACTTTACCGGTTTTGTACCTTTTAAAGACAGCACTGTTTTTAAATCCATTACGCCGGAAAATTATGTGGAAGGCGCCTATATGATCACCCGGAAAGGAAAATACTACCTGATGTGGTCTGAAGGAAACTGGACCGGGCCGGATTACAGCGTTGCATATGCCATGAGCGATTCGCCTTTAGGGCCGTTCAAAAGGATCGGGAAAGTATTGCAACAGGATCCGGCCATTGCAACCGGCGCCGGCCATCATTCGGTAATTCATGTTCCAAATACGGATGACTGGTACATCGTTTACCATCGCAGGCCATTAAATACAACAGATGGAAATCATCGCGAAACTTGTATAGACCATATGTATTTTGATAAAAACGGTTTGATCCTGCCGGTAAAGATCACCAACGAAGGCGTTGAAAAAAGGACACTTGGAAAATAACAGAACTGATTATTGTTGAACGATTGACTGTAAAAAGAACCTTACTGTTTTTTAGGGCATAAAAGAAGTATCAGAATTAGTTAGTAAAAAACCTTGTTGGGAATTTGAAAAAACAATTAAAAAAACTTAAAGCTTAAAGATAAAACTAAATATGCTGTTTGTATTCTCAAAGTACAAGATGCGTTAAATGATATAGAATTTGAAAAGAAATTGAACTTTTCATTTAGAAATAATCAAACAATAACTATTAAGGTAAGAAGACAGTTTCAAACAAAAGATAAGAAAGACACTGTTGTAACTTGGACAAATTTTTTAAGTTTTTTCCAATAAATTGTTTTTTGAAAACGGGCGGGATTTTGTTTTAAACCGGTTGGATGTTTTAAGTATGTAACAAGCTAATACCTGATTGGAAAATCTCCTTTAAAACAATTAGCTTATAAGTTTTGGGTGGATAAAAGAAGTATATGCTACTGTCATGCCGAGGTAGGAGGAATCTTCTTCAAATGAGGATAAGTCCGACTTTTAATATTGAAAGAAGATTTCTCCCTCCGGTCGAGATGACAAAAAACAGAAATGACAAAAAACCAAAAAAGCACCTGTTTCTCAACAGGCACTTTTTTTACAACCTAAAAATCAGACGAAAATTAGCTGAAAGAAGGATGGTCGATATCCGGATCTGCACCTTCTGCACCAATTTTTGATTTTACGGCATCCACGGCTTTGTCTTTCAGGTTGGTAATGGCTTCTTTGCCTTGTTGTGCTTTATCGGCAACGGTAGTACCAAAATCCTGTAAAGTACTGCCCAGGTTGCTTCTGGTTTCAGTTCCTGCTTCCGGGGCAAATAAAACGCCCAATGCTGCACCTAAAACCAAACCGCCAATTAAAGCAATGGCCACCGATGCTGAATGATTGCCGTATGCTTTGTCCCTTGCTTCCTTTTCATAATGTTTGGCATACTTTTTTGCATCATCAGCATAGTCTTTTGCATAATCCTTAGCATGATTTTTTGCATATTCTGCATACTCTTTTGTTTTTTTCAATAACTCTCTTTTGATACTCATAGCGATAGTGTTTTTTGGTTTAACAACATTTATAAATTTTAGTTTATTGTTTTTTATACTTTTAATAAATTTATAAGTATAAAGCACCAAATTTAAAATATTTACAATAGAAATGCTCAACAACAATCTATTTTAACAGGATTAATTTACAAAGGCCCCTATCGACGAAAGCTGATGCAGCTAAACCACCTAACAATTAATGATTTATCCGAACCCGACTGGAAAGAAGCATCGGAAGAAACCTATGCAAACTTCGGCTCAGTTATGGTTTGGCGTGGGGCGATTTCTTCTTTTGTCACCCATCTAAAGGATTTGCAAGCCTTGCTCCATCCGCAGGAAATAGAAAAAGCAATGCGTTACCGTCAGGAAAACGACCGTCGGCAGCGGATCATCAGCAAAGCGGTTTTGCGTATTTTGGTAGGCCGGTTTATCAAAGTTGACCCGAAGGAGATCCGATTCAAATCCGATAAAAACAAGAAACCATATTTGGAAAGTACAATTTCGGGGAACTTGCATTTCAACGTTTCGCATTCTGGCAATTGGATATTAATTGCGCTTGCTGCAAACCCTGTTGGGGTTGATGTGGAGCAGATGGATGCTTCTTTTACCTACCAAAATATGTTAAGCTTTAGTTTTAACAAGGAAGAAATCAGTTACATTGAATCTTCTGAAGCCCCATACCAAAATTTTTATAAATTGTGGACACGCAAAGAAAGTTTACTCAAAGCAACCGGAAAAGGTTTGGTTGATGATTTAAAGCTAATTCCAGGTTTGGATGGTGTTCATCAAGATCCAACTCAAATTATCGGTTCAGCAGAAAACTGGCAAATTTCCAGTTTTAATGTTGATGAAAACCATGTTGGCAGCGTAAGTTTTATGCCGGTAAAAACAGCATTGCAATTGCTCAACTTTCGGCTTTAACTACCAATTGTGCTGTATTCCGGCTCAATTGTTCCAGTAAAATTGTTTTGCCAGCGCATAATTCTTGCAGTAGATCAGGTTTGTAATGCCGGACGGTCATCAAATTCGTTTCGGTATTGTACCGGTAGTTAAAATCCTGTTTCAGTTTTTGCAGTAAATTTTCAAACTTAATTGCATCAAAATCAACGCAAAAAGTAAAACTCAAAGCTGAGTTTTGCATCAGGTTGACTTTAAAATGTGTGTCTGCCAGCATTTTAAAAATTTCGCTCAAATGATCTTCGGTGATAAAAGCATGGTCTTTGGAAGAAACCGAAACCAAAACCTGGTTCGTTTTTACAATGATCACCGGTACTTTAACCAGCAGTTCTTCGTCGTTAATTACCGTTCCGTTTTCCTTTGGCGTTAAAAAAGGCTTTACAAAAAGCGGGATTCCGGCATTTTGCAGCGGTTGAATGGTTTTTGGGTGAATGATGCTTGCACCATAGTAAGCCATTTCCATCGCTTCGGAATAAGAAAGCTGATCGAATTTGACAACATTTTGAAAACGTTTCGGGTCAGCGTTAAAAACGCCGGCCACATCTTTCCATATCGTAACCGAAGGTGCTTTCAGGCAGGAAGCAAAAATGGCAGCCGTATAATCAGAACCTTCACGGCCTAAGGTTGTGGTATAATTTTCGGAAGTCCCGCCCAAAAATCCCTGCGTAACCAGCACTTCAGTTTGCAGTATTTCGGGAATACTTTCATGAATGTTTTTAGCAGTAACTTCCCAATTTACGCGGCCTTCGCGGTAAGTATTGTCTGTTTGGATGAAACCACGCGCATCGAGCCAAAGGCTTTTAATACCGGTTAAATTCAAATAAGCAACAACAATCCGTGAAGAAACCATTTCTCCGATGGAAACGATCTGGTCGTAAATAAAATCAGGGTCATCAGGCGGTTCTTCTTCAATTATCCATTCAATCTCCACAAAAGTATTTTCCACATCATCAAAAATTGGATCTGAACTTGTAAAAAGTTCCGCCATAATTTGATGATGAAACAGTTTAACTTCTGCAAAAATTGTTTGTATATCTTTGGATTGTTTGATGTAAGCTAAAGTGAGTTTTTCTAAAGCATTCGTTGTTTTTCCCATTGCCGAAACCACAACCAGCAATTGATCTTCCTGATTTTGAGAAACTATTTCAGCTAAATTTTTGATAGACGCCGCATCTTTTACAGAAGCGCCGCCAAACTTAAAAACCTGCATACTGTTTTTATCCATTAAAAATTGGTGTTTGCTGCGGAAGGAAATTCAATTCAAGTCCGATAAATCAATAGTTGATAACTGTTCTTTTGAAAGTGAAACATTGATCCAGGCACCATCAAAAGAAGCATTTAATTTTTTATAAAAGCCGATGGCCGGTTCGTTCCAGTCCAACACCTGCCAGAGCATCCCGCTGAAACCTTTTTCCAATGCTTCTTTTACCAGTGTTTTTATCAGCATCATCCCAATTCCGCGGCTTCGGTAAGCTTCCGTAATAATCAGATCTTCCAGGTACATTCGGCAGCCTTTCCAGGTAGAATAGCGGACGTAATAGAGAGCAAACCCAACGATAAAACCATCAACTTCGGCTGTAAATCCTTTCCAAACCGGTTGCTTTCCAAAACCGGCATCTTCAAATTCTGCCAAAGTTACCGTTACTTCTTCGGGCGCTTTTTCAAATAAAGCCAGTTCGGCAATCAGTTCCAGCAGGCGCGGGCAATCTGCTTTTTCGGCTTCCCTTATCAATAAATTCATTTACAGTTTAGTTGTTTTTCCAATGCGGGATCAATCGCTGTCCAAATATTAAACTACCCACACGGATCATGGTGCTGCCTTGCTCAATCGCAATTTTATAATCGGCAGACATCCCAATCGAAAGTTCTTTAAACGAAACTTCCTTGCGGAAAAAACTCGATTTTATGCCATCAAAAAAAGTATGCAGTTCGTAAAACTCATCTTTTAGTTGCTTTTCGTTATCGGTATTGGTGGCAATGCCCATCAAACCCACAATTCGCACATGTTGCAAAGCTGCAAATTCTTCTGATCTTAAAAGTTCTATCGCTTCATCAAAACCCAAACCAAACTTGGTTTCTTCATCGGCAATATAAATCTGCAACAAACAATCAATAACGCGCTTGTTTTTTGCGGCCTGTTTATCAATTTCCTGCAATAACTTTAAACTGTCAACAGAATGAATTAAACTGATAAAAGGAGCAATGTATTTTACTTTGTTGGTTTGCAAGTGGCCGATGAGGTGCCATTCGATGTCTTTGGGTAGTTGTTCCTGCTTTTCAACCAATTCCTGCACGTTGTTCTCACCAAAAACACGCTGACCGGCATTGTAAGCTTCCTGCAAAACCTCAAAAGGTTTGGTTTTAGAAACCGCAATTAGCTTCACGTTGCCAGGCCCGGTTTCTTTTTTTAAGTTGTTGATATTGTCTGCAATGCTCATTAATCCTTAAATTTGAATAAAATTGTTGCAAAACTACATAATGCGATTTTATAAAATCCTGTTTTCGTTGACCCTGTTTTTTTTGTTTTCCTGCAACAAGGATAAAAGGCCCCCAAATTTAATCGAGGAAGATCGGTTTATTCCGCTTTTGGTTGATATTCATCTGGCTGATGGTTATTTATCTTCCGGTCCGCAAATTCCGGATAGTTTGAATTACCGGGGAAACGGTTTGTATGCGGCCATATTTAAGAAGCATCGTGTTGATTCCTCGCAATTTAAAAAAAGCTTTCAATATTATTCGTCCCATTTAGAGCAGATGAACCTGATCTATAAAACGGTGGTTGACCAGCTGAAGTCAAAAAACGATTCGATCATCAAACTTCAGGCGGCGGCAGAAATGAAGAAAAACAAACACCAGGCAGATTCCCTGGCCAAAGCAGTTAAAATCGATTCGGCCAGGCAGGCGGCAAAACGGGACTCAGTAAAAAAAACAAACGCGAAAAAACTGCAGCAAAAGAGTATTGCAAACCACAAATAATTTGAATGACCTATCCTAAAAACAGTGAAGATAAACTGGGTTTTACCGAGATAAAACAATTGATCAAAGCCAAATGCCTAAGTGTTATGGGGCAGGAAATGGTGGACAAGATCCAGGTGATGAACAATTTTGAGCAGATACAGAAGTTTTTACGGCAAACCTCCGAATTTAAAAACATCCTTACAAACGATACGGCCTTACCGATCAGCAATTTTCATGACATCAAAACACTGGCAAAAAAAGCACGTTTGGAAGGCGCTTTTTTAGCAGAAGAAGAATTCTTTCAGGTGCAGCAATCGCTGATAACCGTTTTTGCCGTGCTGGCTTATTTTAACGAACGCGCGGGTTTATATCCCAGTCTGGAAGCCTTGTTTGAACATTTGCCGATTGAAAAAAATATTTTAAAAGCGATTGACCGTGTGCTGGACCCGAAAGGAAAAATAAGGCCAAACGCTTCGCGCGAACTGCAGGAAATCACTTCCGGTATTGCACAGGCAGAACAAGCTGCTCGTAAAACCATCGAACAGATATTTAAAAACGCAGGCAACAACGGCTGGACGGCCGATGGCTCGCTGACCATTCGCGATGGCCGTTTGTGCATTCCTCTATTGGCCGAAAATAAAAGAAAATTAAAAGGTTTTATCCATGACGAATCCTCTTCCGGCCAAACAGTTTATGTAGAACCTGAAGAAGTTTTTATGCTGAATAACAAAGTTCGTGACCTGGAATTTGAACGAAGAAGGGAGATCATCAAAATCCTGACTTTACTAACAGATGAATTACGGCCTTATGTTCCGATTTTAATTTCTTATCACGGCCTGTTGACCAAGCTGGATTTTGTGCGGGCGAAAGCTTTATTTGCAATTGATGTTGAAGCAGAAATGCCGGTGCTGGTTCCCGAAATGCGTATCAATTTAGTGAACGCAAGTCACCCCTTGCTTCTTTTATCACATAAAAAAGAGCAAAAAAGCGTAGTGCCTTTGAACATTAGGATGGATGAGACCGACCGTATCATTGTTGTTTCCGGGCCAAACGCGGGAGGAAAATCTGTTTGTATGAAAACCGTTGGCTTGCTGCAGTTGATGGTGCAGGCCGGATTGCTGATCCCGGCAGCAGGGCAAAGCGAAACAGGGGTTTTTAAACAGATCTTTTCGGATATTGGCGATGACCAGTCCATCGAAAGTGATTTAAGTACGTACAGCGCGCATCTCTCCAAAATGAAATATTTTGTGGAGATGGCCGACAGCAAAACTTTGATCCTGATCGATGAGTTCGGAACCGGGACCGACCCGCAGTTTGGCGGCCCGATTGCCGAAGCTGTGCTGGAATCACTCAATCAAAAAAAGGTAAAAGGGGTGATTACCACACATTATTCCAACCTGAAACTTTTTGCAAGCAATACGCCTGGCTTGGAAAATGCTTCCATGTTGTTTGACAATTTGCAATTGCTGCCCATGTATATTTTGGAAGTTGGCAAACCCGGGAGTTCTTATGCGTTTGAAATTGCACAAAAGATCGGGCTTCCCGGTTATGTCATCAATTCGGCCAAAAACAAGATCGGTGTAAACCAGAAAAAGGTAGATACTTTGCTGATCGACCTGGAACGCGACAAAAAAGAAGTTTTGGAAACGAAAGTGAACCTGCAAAAACAGGAACGCCAAGCCAATAGTTTGCTTCAGGAAAACGAACAACTGAAAAGTTATCTCGAAGAAAACAAGAAGGAGCTGATCCGCGAAGCAAAAAAAGAAGCTAAAATGATCATTCAGGATGCTAACCGGTTGGTGGAAAATACCATTTCAGAAATAAAAAGCAGCCAGGCTGATAAAGAAACCACCCGGACTTTACGTGAAAATTTAAACCGCGAACTGCAAAAAAACACAGCTAAACCAGAAATTATACCGGTAAAAGAAGTACCGGAAATTGAGGTTGGCGATTGGGTGAAACTGAACGATTCGGAAACGATGGGCCAGGTGATGGAAATTGCACGCGACAATGTAATTATTGCCATTGGCAACCTGCGGACCGTGGCCAAACGAAAAAAAGTACACAAAGTATCGCGAAAAGAAGTGCCGAAAGAGATCAGGCGTTCTTACAATGCACAACTAAATGATACGGCCAGTTTTAGCCCCGAGATAGATGTGCGCGGGAAACGGGGTGAAGAAACACTTTACGAAATTGAAAAATATTTAGACCGCGCCATCATGATGGGCGTTGGCAGTTTGAAAATCATTCATGGAAAAGGGGACGGGATCTTGCGAAAACTAATCAGGGATTATTTAAAAAAATACGCAGAAGTAAGCCACGTAGAAGACGAACATGCCGACCGTGGCGGGGACGGTATTACTTATGTTTATTTAAAATAATTTGAAGTAATTGAGAAAGAGAAGCGTCTACTTACGATTTTATGATGCTAAAAACAGTATCGTTCTTAATCTTTAGCGTAGCAATAAACAGGTGTTAACATTGATTTAATATAATGATATTATATTAAATCAAATAAATTGGCAACTGGTAGAGTTTAACCTATAGGACTATTCATTTTATTACTGTCCTTATTTTATTATTGTCCTTAAAGTAATTTCCCGTGAAAATTTTATTTTTAGTTGCTTTACCAAAAGTGACATTCGCAAGGGATTATTAATATGAAATGCCCTTATAATATGGTTTATTTAAAGACTTTCATTATACCCCTTATACTATCTGACAGTTATGGATTGTTTGCGCAACAATTAATTAATAAAGGTAAAATTACCAATGCAAGGACAAGGGAAGCTATAACTTATGCCACTATTGCAGTAAAGGGTGCCGACCAGTATTGGAACAAACAGTAATTTTGATGGATTATATCAATTTGGGTTTATGCATATATTAATTTTTAGTACTGTATTTTACCCGGCTTTAGGGGGTATTGAAAACCTGACGCTTAATTTAAGCAGGGAATTTATTAATAAAGGGCATCGGGTTAAAGTAATTACTTTTCAAAAACAAAATAACCCTTTAACAGATATTGAGGTTTATTATGCACCAGGTTTTATAAAAACGATACAATTATTTTTATGGTGCCAGGTATATTATATGCCAAATATTTCCCTGAAAGGCATTTGGCCGCTCCTGATCAACCCACGTAAACGCTGGATAATTTCCCACAATGATTTTTCGCTAACTGAAAATCGTTTTTTATCATTCATAAAACTGTTTCTGACTAAATTTACTTCAAAAAACATTGCCGTAAGTAAAAGTGTGGCTGCTTCTCTCCGCACCTCCTCAGAAGTTATTTACAATTGTTATGATGATGCTGTTTTTACCATGCAAAACCCGGCAGAAAGAAAGCTGGATTTTGTTTTTGTTGGCCGTTTGGTTTCCCAAAAAGGCTGCGATTTACTTATAAAGGCTTGTTATGATTTGAAGCAACCCTTTAAATTGACCATTGTAGGAGACGGGCCGGAAAAAAACCGGCTGCAAGCATTGGTAAATAGCTTTCATCTTGCAGGTCAAATTATTTTTACCGGAACCAGGAACAGTGTTGAAATTGCAAAAATGTTAAACCGGCATAAAACTTTGATAATTCCTTCAAACGGAAAAGAGGGATTTGGCATTGTAGCTTTAGAAGGGTTGGCTTGTGGCTGCCGCGTTATTGCAGCAGATGCCGGCGGATTAGCAGAAGCAGTTGGCGATTTTGGACGATTGTTTCAACCGGGAAATATTCAACAATTAAATTGCATGTTAAAAGAAGCATTACAAAATACCGATCAACCTGCTTATACCGGGAAGGATTTAGCCCAATATTTAAGTAATTACAAAAAGCATGTAGTTGCGCAAAAATATTTATCTATTTTTGAGTAGAGCTTCGATTGTAAAACCTTCATTCTATTTTTAAATCAAATTTTGTACAAAACAAATCCTTTTAACGGAGCAGGCCTCCCCGCAAAAACACTTTGCTTAACTTTTGACGACGGGCCAGGAGACCATACCGTTGAAATTGCCCGTTTTCTGTTTCAACATCACATCAAAGCTACTTTTTTTGTGGTTGGAAAATATGCGCTCCACCACCAGGATATTTTGTTGCAATTAAAGGAAATGAACCATTTGATCGGAAACCACACTTACGATCATCCCGATCTGCCTTACTATGTTTCAACCGGGGGCAATGTGCTCGATCAGGTTTTACGCACGGATGCGATTATCAAACCTTTTATTGAAGGTGAAAGGGTTTATTTCAGGGCACCTTACGGGAAATGGTCGGCAGAAGTAGCAAAAGAATTAAATCAGCATATATTAACAACCCACCATATCGGCCCGGTTCATTGGGAAGTTGCAGGTGTTGATGTATATTACTGGCAAAATGACTGGCTGGCAGATGCGGCGGCCGACCGTTATTTAACTGATATTAACCGTAGTGAACGTGGGATTATTGTAATGCACGATGATATTGCGGATATGGACACAGTTAAACCTCGGCACAAAACATTGGACCTGCTTAAATTACTGATCCCCAAATTAAAAGAGCAGGGATACGATTTTGTCCGTTTGGATGAAATTCCATTGATAAAAGAAGCATCTGCTCAAAAACTTACATTTACCTTGCGAACCAGCACAGGGAAGTATGTTTCTTTAAAAAATAAATTTGATCTGTATCTGGATGATAAGCTGGAAAATCCAAAAAGTTTATTACAGTTAAAACATTTGAGCCACGGAAAAATTGCCATAAAAGCAGTAAACAATTGCTATCTAAGTATAGCTGGAAATCCGGATAACGAAGTTACGGCAAACAGGCCTGAAATCGGAGCAACAGAGATGTTTGATTTGATTCCGGTAAATGCAAGCGGAGTGATGCTACGCTGTACCGACGGGAAGTTTCTCAATATTACAAAAGGAAAATTAACTTTCAATGCGCAATATATGCGGCAGGCAGTAGTTTTTAGTTATGCTAATCATAACTCGGCCGTCCAAAATAACATTTCTCTAAACGAGCGTTTCTTGTTGTTTAAAAAACAATTGTTGTTTATCAAATCAAAGCTACAGCAAAAGGTTTAGCTTATCCAAAGTTGAGATACTTTTTTCATATTGCCTATCTTGGAACGGCTTACAGCGGATGGCAAAAACATCCCAATACAAACACGGTACAACAAGTTTTGGAAACAAAACTAAGTTATGTTTTAAAAACACAACTTTCCATTAGCGGTTGCGGCCGGACAGATGCTGGCGTACATGCAAGTCAGTTCTTTTTCCATGCAGATCTGATTGTTGCGAATGTTGAAGAACTGCTTTTTCGTTTAAACCGGGCTTTGCCTCCGGATATTGCCGTTTTTGAGATCATAGCAATGGACGGAAAGCAACACGCCCGTTTTGATGCTTCTTCAAGAACGTATGATTATCTCGTCCATACTTATAAAAATCCTTTTTTAAGCAGTATAAGTGCTTTTTATCCTTTAAAAAACCTCAACTTTCAACAAATGGAAAAGGCTTTGCAACTACTGCTTTTGTACGAGGATTACCGTGCTTTTTGTACAACACCATCCAAGTATGAACATACGATTTGCAAGATAAGTTCAGTTGGTTTATACTTAGATGAAAGTGAAAGCCATATCAGGATTCAAATATCATCCAACCGTTTTTTAAGGAAAATGATACGGATCATTGTAGGGAAATTATTAAAGATTGGGACCGGAAAAATAAGTATGGATGAATTTGAACATCATCTGATCAGTAAAGAAACTCCGATAACTTTGGATTTGGCTTATCCGCAAGGTTTGCATCTGTCTAAAGTTTTATATCCTTTTTTGGATTTGCCGAACAAAGGCGAGGGGTTGAAAGGGTAAAAGTTGAAAAGGAAAGGTGAACATTGTAAATTCTTATGTTATAAAAGAAGCACATAAAAATACCAGGTAAAAGAAGCATTGCATCAAACTTTTAATACAATATCTTTTATCATTTCGTCCAGTTCTTCGGCACTCTGTTTTAGCATCTCAACTATCGAATTATTGCTTGAAGGTTCATCAGTGTTTTCCAGCATTTCTACCAATCCGATAATATTTGCCAGTGGTCTTCTCACCAGATGCGACTGGCTGTAGGCAATATCTTCTAATGTTTTATTTTTTATAGAGATCATGTCACTTGCTTTCGATAAACTGTTGTTCAGGTTTTCTACGGCCATCAACTGCTGTTTTTTGTGCTCATTAATGTTGGTGCAAGAGCCAAACCACATTTCAACATTGCCGTTGGGGTTTTTATAGGGAACAGCGCGGATGATGAACCATTCATAATTGATTAACTGGTTTTTCAACAAGGCTTCAGCTTCAAATTTTTCTCCGTTTTTTACAGCTTCGATCCAGTGTTTTAATAACTTTTTTCTGTCTTGAGGATGAATTAGGTGCAGTAACGAAGTTTTTCTTGGTGTTGTATCTGTGCCTTTAAAATATTCAAAGAAACGCTCGTTCATAAAATTTACGCTTCCGTTGGCCAAGGCAGTCCAGATGATTTCGGGAATGATGTTGGAAAGGGATTCGAAACGTTTTCTTTCTTCTTCTGCAAACTGTTTTGACCGTAAGAGTTCCGATTCGTATTTTTTTCGGTCGGTAATTTTAAGGACAGTGGCATGTACGGCTATAGCTTTTCCATCATCTGCTTTTATACAAAATGCATTAAACAGGCAGGGAAATGAAGTTCCGTTTTTTATGGCAATGTCAAAGTTTATTTCGTTCACAAAACCCTGGCGGTTAAGCAAAGGCAAAATAACCATCTGATAATAAAGCTTTCCGCCGGTACTTAAAATATCCTGAAATTTTTTCTGCTGTACAACTTCATCGTGGCTTAGCTCAATCCAATCCAACAAAGTCTGGTTGATCTTAACGATCGGTTCTCCGGGATAAAAAGACAAATGCCCGCAAGGCGAATTTTCATATAAAAATTCTGTGTCCAATAATAAGTTTTCCTGATTTTTCCTGTCCACCGTTCGTCTGGATTCTTTAGTTCAGTATGTAATCTTTTATGATTTTTATAACTTCTTTGGGCGCACTTAAATGCGGACAATGGCCGCTTGTGTTTATTTCAAGATAAGTGTTGTCGGGAGTATGTTCATGCACGTATCGTCCGGCTGTTTCCGGTGCCATCACATCGTCCATACATTGGATGGTTAAGCTGGGCACTTTTAAATTAGGCAATGATGCGCGATGGTCTGACAATAATGTAACACGGGCAAAGTTTTGAGAGATGACCGGATCAGCGGCACAAAAGCTGTCTGTCAAACCTTCCTGCATTTCCAATGGGTTTTTATCGCCCATAATTGCCGGGGCCATCATCATAGACCAGCCGAGATAATTGTTGTCCAGCATTTCAAATAACCCGTCCAGATCGCTTTTTTCCAATCCGCCGATATAATCCCCGTCATTTAAATAACGGGCAGAAGGGCCGATGAAAATCAGTTTTTTAAAATATTCCGGTTTTTCTACAGCAGCCAGTAAACCTATCATACTGCTTACCGAATGACCAACAAATAGCACATCCGTTAAATTTAATGCCTCACAAATATCCAGTACATTTTGTGCAAATCCACGGAGCGAACTGTACAACCCCTGTTGATAAGCAGACTGGTCAGAATTTCCAGATCCAACATAATCAAAAAGAATTACCCTGTAATTTTCAACAAAAGCGTTATAAACGTAGCGCCAGGAGGTTTGGTCGCTCCCAAAACCATGCGCAAATAAGATGCTTTGACTTCCTGTTCCGAATATTTTTACATTGTTCCTTTTTAAAATATCTGTCATTGTTTTTTATACGATCTGCGGATGGTAAAGATTCGTTTTAAAATTCCCCTTACAACCAAACAATTAAACCTGCAAAAGGACAAGAACCTGATGACTGATAGCCAGACAACACCAATTTTAAGGTGCTAAAAGAAGCATTGGCATAAATCCTAATCAGATAAAGGATTTAGCCTGATCAAAAAATATCAAGGCATAAAAAAAGCCAATGAAAACATTAGCTTAAATTAAAACCCGGCAAATAACTATTACTTATTCTGCAATAACCTTAGTTTCTACATTTCCGCGTGTGGCTTTCGAGTACGGGCAACCTTTATGTGCCGCATCAGCCAGTTTTTGTGCCTGTTCAAGGGTAACCCCGGGAATATGGACATGCAACTCGGCAGACAAGGCATAAGAGGAAGTGCCTTCCTGGTTAAAACCAACCTGCACATCAACGGTTGCTTCGCTTACATCTACATTGTCCCGTTTACCCACAGAACCCAAAGCACCGAGGTAACAACTTCCCCAGGCAGCGGCAAAAAGCAGTTCGGGGTTGGCGTAACCTGCTTCGCCGCCCATTTCTGCCGGCCTTTTCAATTGCAGGTCAATCACGCCATCGGCTGATTTTACCGTGCCTTCACGACCGCCTTTAGCAGTTACTACCGCTGTATATAATCTTTCCATTTTTATGTGTTTAAATGATTAACCTGTTATTTAAAACTTTTGTTTGAAGGATACGTATTACTAAATATTTTAGTAATTTAGCGGTATGAATGATGAACGGATCCGGGAAAAGCTTTCAATTTTAGCAGATGCGGCCAAATATGATGTTTCCTGTGCCTCGAGCGGCAGCAAGCGCAAAAACGAAAATAAAGGCCTGGGCAACGCCAGCAACGGCATCTGCCATACTTATACTGAAGACGGACGCTGCGTTTCTTTGTTGAAGATCCTGCTCACCAACCATTGCATTTTTGATTGTGCCTATTGTGTTTCGCGCAAAAGCAACGACATCAAACGTGCTGCTTTTACCGTGCAGGAAGTGGTGGACCTAACCATAAACTTTTACCGCCGCAATTACATCGAAGGTTTGTTTTTAAGTTCCGGGATTTTTAAGGATGCTGATTTTACCATGGAAAGACTGGTGCGCACCGCCAAAAAACTGCGCACCGAACACAAGTTTAACGGTTACATCCACCTGAAATCTATTCCGGGAGCAAGTGATGAACTGATGCGTGAAGCGGGATTGTATGCCGATCGTTTAAGTGTAAACTTAGAACTACCAACCGAAGCCGGTTTAAAACTGCTGGCACCTGACAAAAACCAGAAGGATATGATCAAGCCGATGAATTTTATCAAAAACGAGATCATCCTCCGCAAAGAAGAAAAAACACTGTTTAAAAAAGCGCCGTTGTTTGCACCTGCCGGGCAAAGTACGCAAATGGTAATTGGCGCTTCGCCTGAAAACGACTGCCAGATTTTATACACGGCCAATCATTTTTACAATTCTTTCAACTTAAAGCGGGTTTATTATTCGGGTTATGTGCCCGTAAGTAACGATAACCGTTTGCCGGGTTTAAGTACGGCTGTGCCCATGGTGCGCGAAAACCGTTTGTACCAGGCCGATTGGCTGATGCGTTTTTACGGTTTCAACGTGCAGGAAATTGTGGATCAAAATAATCTGCATTTGGATCTCGACATCGACCCAAAATTGAGTTGGGCGATACGCAATTTGCAGCATTTTCCTATCAATGTAAATAAAGCAGACCTGCAACTGATTTTACGTGTACCGGGCATTGGCTTGCAGTCGGCACAAAAAATCGTAAGCGGCCGTAAATTTGGAAAGCTGAACTGGGAACATTTAAAACAAATGGGCATTGCCGTAAACCGTGCCCGTTATTTTATCACTTGCAACAGTCGGGATTTTGAGCGGAAGGAACTCTCCGGAACAAAAATAAAGCAATTTATCCTGGCCGGATCGCAAAGCAAATACCTCAAACAAAAACCTAAGCAGCTAAGCCTTTTTTAAGATGATGACATTGGTTTACGACGGTACTTTTGAAGGTTTGCTTACGCTGGTTTTTGAGGTTTACGAACACAAGCTCGATCAGGTAAAAATTTACCGGGAAGGAATGATGCAACACAATTTTTTTGATGCTAAAAGAAGCATTATAGCTGATCCGATAAAGGCAAACCGTGTTTTAAAAGGCTTGCATCAGCGGCTTTCGGCTGGCGGGGTGCAGCGTTTGTATGCGGCGCATTTATCAGAAATTGAAGGCGAGGAAAATAACCTGCTGGGGTTTATCCGCTACGCTTTCAGTAGCAATCAGGTTGTGGAAGAAGATTTCGGGAATAAATTCGTGATGCGGCTGTCCCAGGTTATCAAAATGGTGCGCCGCGAAAAACACCGGATGGAAGCTTTTGTCCGTTTCCAGAAAATGGCAGACGGTATTTTTTATGCTTCCGTTGAACCTGATTTTAATGTTTTGCCTTTGATCTTACCACATTTTAAAAGAAGGTACGCCGACCAACGCTGGATCATTTATGATATAAAAAGGGCTTATGGCATTTATTACGATTTAAATGAGGTTTCTTTTGTACAGATGGATTTTGCTTCGGGCAGGCAGGATGCAAAGTCTGTTATTTCTTCTTATTCGGAAGATGAAACACTGTACCAGGCTTTGTGGAAAGATTATTTTAAACACGTGAACATCCCGGCCAGGAAAAATACCAAACTTCATCTGCAACATGTACCCAAACGTTACTGGAAACACCTGACGGAGAAATTTTAAGGTGATAAAAGAAGCATTTTAGCTGAGGATACTATCGGTGACTTTAGCAATGTCCGAACTGATCTTGAGGATAAAACGCAACCGGTCTTCCAAAAACATCATATCTTCCTTTGTGCTTACAGCAACTCCGTCCGCAACTGTTTCAATTTCTGCAGCCCTCGGTTCAACACCGTTTTCTGTTGTTGTACCTAATTTTTTTGCTGTTTCTAATAAAATTAACTGCGCACTGCGTGCTTTTTTTAGCAGCGAAGGCAAGCTGATGCTGTTTTTATCGGGTAAATTTGCAGCAATAGCGGCAATGGATGAGGAAAGCGTATGGTTAAGCACCACAAACTTATGTATGTCTTTGGCGTGTTTTTGCTTGCTTTTAGGTTCAGAGATCATCCTTTCAAAAGCGGCAGAAAGGTTGCCCGATTCTACATAAACATCTTTTCGCGCCAGCTTGTATTCTACAATGTTGAGCGGTTTGCCGCTTAAACGTTCTGCAATACTTTTCAGGTATTTTTGGTTGCTGAGGAGGACTTTGCCCAAATTATCGTTCAGGTGATCGGATTCCCAATGGGGGAAAATAATAAATACCGACGTAAACGCCAATGCCGAACCAATTAACGTATCCAGCACGCGTTCTTCAACAGTGTTAATCAGTTCGAGGCCCAAAAAACTAAAAGCAATCAGTACATAAGGTGTCATGAAGATCACACTTATCACATAATTCAAGCGTAAAAAGCTGTAGGTGAACAACATCAGGGCCAGTAGGATAAAAAACAGGGCAGTTTTATCCGGTATCAAAAACAGGATCAGGATACCTATCAAACCTCCAATAACAGTACCGATGATCCGCTCGTAATTGCGTTTTTTGGTCATGCTGAAACCGGGTTTCAGGATAACGATGATCGTGAGCAGGATCCAGTAACTATGGTGCCCGTTCGCTACTGTTTTTGCCAGGATAAAACCGATACCGCAAACCAGGGCGACACGAAGTGCATGTTTAAAATAAGCTGATTTAAAGGAAAGGTTTTCCCAAAATAGCCCCGGCGCATAATCCTGATGGGTTACAAAGCGTGAAAACTCCAGTTTTATTGCTTGTTTTTTAAAACTACGCGGGTCATCATTGATATAACTAATCATATCTGCCAAACGATGGTTGATGTTGCGCAGGTTGACTAATATTTTCTTTAAAACTATTGTACTGTTTTCTGGTTGAGACGAACTGATCTGGTCAACATGGTTTTTTAACTGTTCCAGTTCATTGTTTAAACTGATTGTCCGTTTATATTTTTTATGTGATTGAACGGCAAAACCAATCTCGTCCAGCTTATCTGCCATTTGATGGATGAACTTGGAAATTTCATCAAGGATGCCGGATGGGGAATAGTTTTTGCGAAGACTGTCATAATTATAATGGGTGTAAGTGATCTGGTCAAAAAGATCTACCAGATCTACAAACGTAAGCAGCAGTATCCGGCTGGCATGGGTAGATTCTTTAACAATTGCACGCGTTTTAAACAACAGTTCGCGCACGGCATCCTGGTGCTGGCTTACAGCAATTTGTTGGGAAACCAGGTTTTTGTAATTTTCGTTAATATTGGTCTTTTCCGCATAAAAATCAGCCTTCACCCTTAAATATTTAGCCACCTCTCCAATACATTCGCCCAATTCTTGCTGCGCGGCACGATAGGGCCTGATCTGAAAAAACAGCAAACTTAATAATGTGTACCACATCCCTCCGGACAGGATCAGTAAACTGGAATTGACCACTTGCAGCGGTTGCAGGTGCTTTTCGATTGTAAAAATCATGATCAGCAGGGCACAACTTCCGATAGAAGAGGCACGGCTGCCATAAACCGCAAACATGGAAAAGAAAAAGGCAAAAAACACAACTTCAAAACCCAGCAAAAAAATGCTATGTTGTATAAAACCGGTAATCAGCGATACCAGCAACAGCAGCAAACAGCAGATCAACATACTGTTGCGTTTGTGTATCACCGGGCCCGGCGCATCTACCACACTTACACATAAAGCACCTAATGCCACAGTAACACCAGTATTTAACTGATGAAACTGGTTAAACAAAAGGGCAGGAAGCAGTATGCCCAGCGTGATGCGCAGCCCATCGGAAAAATACTGACTGTAAAAGAAGCTATAAATTTTTCTGGTTGGTAGCTGCATCCGGTAGTTTACAAATAAGAACAGAATGGTTTTTCTGTTTGCCGATATCAATCAACAACGGGCAAAATTAAGCTAACCATTGCTATTTTTTACACCATGCTTCTTTTATCACTAAAAAATCAACATAAAAACCTGCTATAAACTTATTAAACCTTTAATTTGCTTAAGATAAGGTTACCAAGTAAATATGAAAATCAGCCAGAAAGAATTTGTATTTAATAGTGAAGTTGTTACGCGTTTTGATCTTTACAACAGTTTGTTTTTAACGCTTCCTTTTTACCAGGTAAAATATACCGGAACACTGCTGCCTTTTTTCAAATCGCATGTAGAAGAAGGCATCGGCAAAAAGTTGTCTCCGGCAGAGATCATCGAAAGCTTCTTTACCCGATACCAGCAATACATCAAAGATGCAGACCGTTTCCACCTGCTGTTTCGTTTTATTCAGTACATTGAGCGCCAGGTTGTTTTGTTTGATGCAATTGAAGATGCTGCCTTTGCAAAGTTGGAAACCACCGACGACAGCAGTTCGCTCCAGGTTTTGCTGCAGCAGGTAAGCAACCAACCCGAAATTCATGCAAAAGTCCGCCAGGCCCTGCAAAAATTTTCCCTGCGTTTGGTATTGACGGCGCATCCAACCCAGTTTTACCCGGGCAGTGTGCTCGGCATCATTACCGAACTTACAGAAGCATTAAAGTTAAACGACATCAACCAGATCTACCTGCTGCTACAGCAATTGGGCAAGACACCTTTTTTGAACAAGCAAAAGCCGACACCGGTTGACGAAGCCGTTTCCCTGGCCTGGTTTCTGGAAAATGTGTTTTATCAATCGGCTTCATCGATCAAAGAAAAATTAGACACTGAATTTGATTTTTTGGCAGAAGATGAACACCAGGCCTTAGAACTTGGTTTCTGGCCGGGCGGCGACCGCGATGGCAACCCGAACGTTAGCTTGCAAGCTACACAAGCCGTAACAGAACTTTTGCGGAAAGTGATTTACCGTTGCTATGCGCGGGATTACAAACAATTGCGCAAACGTTTAACTTTTAGGGGATTGGAACAGTATCTGGCCGAACTGGACCAGCAGTTTAACAAGCAAACCGGTGCCGGACAATTACAGACTAAAAACCAGCAAGCCGAACTGCTGCAAAATTTAGAGGCGATAAAAACAGTATTGCAAAAAGACCATGACAGTTTGTTCATCAATTTGCTGGACGACCTGATCCGTAAAGTAAAATTGTTTGGTGATTATTTTGCCACGCTGGATATACGGCAGGACAGCCGAATTTTGCGCCAAACGCATCAGTACTGTTTAACAGAATCGCCTGTCAAACATCGGATGCCAAATAATTATCACGACCAAACGGAAGATGAAAAGTTAAAAAACATAAGGTTTGAGGAAGCAGATTTTTACAGTCCGGACCTGGCCGATGCCATGGTGAAAGACACGCTGGACACCATCCGGTATGTCCGGGAAATTCAGGAAACAAACGGCGAAAAAGCCTGCCATCGTTTTATCATCAGTAATTGCCAGCAAGCTTCTGACATGCTGCAATTGATGAACCTGTTTTTGTGGAGCGGTTGGAAAGCGGAAAATTTAACAATTGATTTTGTACCGCTATTTGAATCGGTGAACGACTTGCAGGAAGCTGCCAAAATCATGGAAAAACTTTATACTAATCCATTTTACATCAATCATTTAAAAAAGAGAAGCAACCGCCAAACGATTATGCTGGGCTTTTCCGACAGTACAAAAGATGGCGGCTACCTGATGGCCAACTGGTCTATCTACAAAGCAAAAGTAGAGCTGACGGCCATGACGAGAAAATATAATATTGATCTTGCTTTTTTTGACGGCAGGGGCGGACCACCAGCACGCGGAGGCGGCAAAACGCATCGTTTTTATGCTTCTATGGGCCATGAAATTGCAAACGATTATATCCAACTGACCATTCAGGGACAAACCATCAGTACCCAATACGGCTCAATTGACAGTGCCCGGTTTAATATGGAACAATTGATCAATGCCGGGATTGTATCAGCCTTAAACCAGGAAAGCGGCGATACCATTGATGAAAACGGCAAAGCTTTGATTGAAAATATGGCCGACGAAAGCTACCGTTACTTTATGGATTTGCGCGGCAATCCTTTATTCCTGCCGTATCTGGAACATTTAAGCCCGCTGAAACTATTGTCGGAAATCAATATCAGCAGCCGTCCTGTAAAAAGAAATTCGGGTACGGAATTGAAATTGGAAGATCTGCGTGCCATCAGTTTTGTAACTGCCTGGAGCCAGTTGAAACAAAACATTCCCGGTTTTTATGGCGTAGGAACCGCATTGAAAAAAATGGAAGATGAAGGACGGTTTGCTGATCTGCAAAGTTTGTACCGTCAATCCAGTTTTTTTAAAACGATGATCGATAATTGTATGATGTCGATGTCAAAATCCAATTTTAACGTAACGGCAAATTTGGCAGATGATCTAACTTACGGCGAATTTTGGACGATGCTGAAAAACGAATATGAACTCACTTGTGCATTGTTGCTAAAATTATCAGACACCAAAGTTTTAATGGAAGAAGCGCCGGTAGAAAGGCAATCCATCGCCCTGCGCGAAAAGATCATCATGCCGCTGGTAGTGATCCAGCATTATGCTTTACAACAATTGTATTACCATGATTTAAACGAAGAAGAAACGGACCTGTACAATAAATTAGTGATCAGGACGGTGTACGGAATTGTAAATGCAGGAAGGAATTTGGCTTGATGCAAATGCTTCTTTTATGCAGGTAAAATTGGTACTATAAGAAGTGTATTGAACACAGAGATTCTTAAATATAAATTTCAAGCAGAACTAAATTCATCGATGAAAATTGGATTTAAAATAATATTTGGTTATCTAATCATGTAAATCACTTTTATCTTTTATATAATTAATTTTTCAATCCATCAGTTTAACAAAGCTTTCCTTTTTCGCGCATGGTTGAGCGTGTGCCATTTAAGGAAATTGTAAGTTACATTTAAACCCATGTATTGCGTGCTTCTGTTGTCGTTTGTTCCGTCAATAAAGTAATAACCTTGCAAAATACTCAGCGTCCAGATCTCTGTAATGTTAAAATTAATACTGTTGCAAATTTCTGTCATTAAGCCTTGTTTTGCTTTGAAAATATAGCCTGCGCCAAAACATAGTGCTTCTGAAAACCTGCCTTTTGAGAAAATGTTTATCGTTGGCCGCAATTCAATAAACCTTGTTGTATCCGCACCTTTTTTAAGGTAATTTAATTTGCCCGCAGCCAGCCCGATATCAAAAATGCCATAAGTCCTGCCAAACTCAAAAGAGGGTGAGAACCTTTCCTTAAACCCTCCCAGTGATTTAACAAAAACATTAGTATTAAAAGCAAGATAATAATTTCGTGGTTCCTGGCTTGCTTCTACCGAATCAAACAAAGGTACTTTAACTTTTCCTCTTGTATCGTTTTTGTGGATACCGGTATCAAGTTTACAAAATTCAACAGGCAAATTGTATCTCTGATTAGTTTGAGTTAACACTTGTTTAGCAACAAGTTCAGGGGATAACTGTTCAGTTTTATTAATAACTTTTTCTTCTTTAATGACTTTTGCATAAGATTGAATGACAAAAAGCAGCATAGCAGATAATAATAAAAGCTTAACTTTTTTCATGGATATTATTTTGATAAATATTGGCACTGATGTAAAAACACTGTTCAAATTTTATTGATTTGTTTACATACTTCTTTTATCGACCAAAAAACACTGAGCTGTTATTGCTTTTTATATCGGTATAAATACAAAATTTAAAGGCATAAAAGAAGCACAATACTTCTTTGGTTATCAATTTAAACCAGCCCTAATTGATACTTGGAAAGTTTCTATTTATTTAAAAGTTGTATTTTCAGACTTAATAACCTAAAATTTAAAATTGATTTACTTTTATTGCAGAAACTTTAATGTTATTAACAATTACCAAAACATAGCTTCTTACACAAAAAGCCGGAATTATAAGTTCCGGCTTAAAGATAGAATTTATATCTCCCTTAACAACAACATTCCTACATTCTTCCTTCCTAACCCGGTTGTAAGCGGCATCCACTTCAGCACTTACATTCCACCATTTTACGATGTTAAAGCTGCCTGCCGAAGTTGCGCTCAAGGTGCTGGTGTTGCCCAGGTTTTGATAAGTGCTGATACTTTCTTTCGTTTGATCATTTTGGTTGAGAACAAAACTTACCGGATCGTTCACTTTTAAATAACTCAGGCTCAATACTTGGAAACTTTTGTAGGTGTAATTGAGCACATAAGATTGGGAGACGGAAGGCTGCAAGTACAGATTGCCCTGAATGGCTGTATAAGGATCGGTGTAGCGGGTGGCAGAATTAAGCGTGCTATAGCCCGGCCTGCTGATGCGGCGGCTAAAAGAAGCGTTCAACTGATTATCGGGATTGATTGGTGAAACTTACCGGGACGGGTTTTTAAAAGTGATTAAGAAGCAGGAGTAGGGTCATAGATTTTTAGGTGGTAAAAAGGTTACAGGTTTTAATTAAAACTTTGTGATACGGCATTAGCGTTTTGCATTTGTAACCCTCCTCTTATAAATCTAAACACCAATTTTTACCCGATAAAAGAAGCATCATTGTTTAATGCCGATACTTCTTTTATGCCTGCTTTTTATTGTTGCTGTTTCCCGCATCAATATAAAACCCAATCCCGGGATTTGTTTTGTCGTCAGCTTATTGGTTAATTTTCAACATATAATTGCAAAACCAAGGCGAAGATTGCCTGTTTAAACAATCTGCATGTTTTCTGCATCCCAATGGATCACTTTGTTTTCAAAATAACTTTGGTTACAAGCCAAAGCAGGTGCTGCTGCCCGGAAACCGAATTTCGCATTTTCCACAACAGGTTTACCGGTACGTATGCTGTCTATAAAATTTGCGAAATGATCATTGGATGCATTGTAACCTGAAGGGGCTTTGTAAGTTATATCGGGCAAAGCAGGTGCGGTTTGCTCTGCTGTTGAGTATCTTTTATTGTAATCGGCAACAATGGCTTTTTGCATTGCTTCCGGGTAAGTATATAACGAATCCCAGCCGCCATAACCAGGAGCTACCGGCATTTTGCTTTTATGAATGGTAAAGCCATCGCCCTCGCCAAATAATTCTATTACGCCTTCTGTACCAATGATCTTGGTTGAAGTGCGGTCGCCCTCGCCGCTAACAAAGTTTACTTGTAAAGATACCTGGAACGGCGGATGCAATGTAGTTTGCGGATATTCGATTACCGCTGTCATTACGTCCGGCACGTTCCGGCCATCCTTCCAGTAAGTTAAACCGCCAACAGAAAATATTTTTTCCGGGCCTTTCGAGTCTGTTATGTAGTGGATGCCGGTAAGCAGGTGCACAAACAAGTCGCCTGCAACGCCGGTCCCGTACTCGCGGTAATTGCGCCACCTAAAAAAACGGTTGCTGTCATAAGCGTGTTTTACTTTTTCGTTTGCCTGAAAGCGGTTCCAATCTACCGTTTGCGTGCCAGCATCAGGCGGGATGGTATATTGCCAGGCACCGAGCGCGCTTTGACGGTTAAAGGAAGCCACTACCGTGTTTATTTGCCCTATGGCACCTGCCTGGTATAATTCTTTTGCTTTCGTAAAAGCTATACTGCTTACGCGCTGGCTGCCCACCTGGAAAACCGCCTTGGTTTCCTGCTGCACTTTGATCTCGTTTAAGCCTTCGCTAATGTAATGCACCATCGGTTTTTCGCTGTACACTGCTTTTCCTTTCCGCATGGCATCAATGGCAATCGTGCTGTGCCAGTTATCGCTGGTGGCAATGATCACTGCATCCACATCCTTTCGGTCTAAGATCTGGCGGTAATCATTTGTGGTAAAAATCTGTTGTCCGTAAATCTCTTTTGCGCGCTGCAACCGTCCCTGGTAAAGGTCGCAGCAAGCCACCAGTTCTACACCCGGAACGGTCAACACTGCCCGCGTATCATTAAAACCCATGATGCCCATGCCAATAGTGGCAATCCTGATTTTATCGTTACTGCTGATGCGTTTTTCGGCCTGTAGTATTTTTGTTTCGTGTGCTTCGCGCGCGGCAAGGGCATTTAGTGTGGCCGAGCTTAACAAAACGGTGCTGCCCAGCTGCTTGATGAATTTTCTTCGATCAGTTGACATAAAAAATCAGGTTATATAGTTAGTAATTGGTACGGTTTACCTGCTGCCGGGAATGGCGGATTCAGGGTTTTTATTGGATGCAATATAACAATTATAAGAAACGGTGGAGGTGTTTGTTGAAAAATTACCCTAACGTTTAAAGGTCCTTTGAGCTGTGGGTTTCCAGTCCTCCTACAACAAACCCTGACACCATTTTTTACCCGGTAAAAGAAGCATCAACAACAATACCGCCCAGTAAAAAACCAACGAAAAATATCCAGAATGCAGGTAAAAAGAAAAAGCCCCTGCTAAAAAACAGAGGCTTTTTCTTTAAATTCAAATAACTAAGTTCTTTGCCTGGTTGGGATAAATGCAACCAGAAACTTTAAATTGTCATTCGTAATACTTTTGATGTCCATCAATTGTTCTTCGCTGTTCAATGTTTGATGCAGCTTGGATTTGATAGATTGAAATACGGGCAAAAGTATTTCAGGAAACATTTTTGCTGCAACCGTGGGATGATAGTTTTTCTGGATCTTTGATCTTTCGGCATCGGTTGCCAAGCTCAATTGCCAGTTATCGTCCGCTTTAAAGCCATGCTCTTTCGCTGTGTTCATCAGATCGAACAGGTACAGCTGTGTCTGGCTTTCTATGGTTTGTTCCTGCATGTTATTTTGATTTCTTGACAACTGCCGTATCTGATTTTGATCCTTTATCAGATTGATAGCTCGACAGCTTTTTGTTGGCGTTCGGACTTGGGGCCTTTTTCGTTTCTTTGGTTGATTTCTTTTCTTTACTCATGGCTTTTTGTATTTAGTGGTTTTATTGAATTATAGATTTAAACGTACTGAAAAATAATGTTTTTTGTAAAGCTGAATGCTGCCATAATTGAAACAGGCGAAGTTCTCAAAAAGTATATCTTACCGAAAAGTAATTTTATTAAAGGTAGCAATTATCGAAAAAAAAAGCAATGCCATTTTTAATTATGTTACTCAGCAAACAACACGTACTGTTTTACTTTTATGCCCTGTAGGAAATCAAATGTATTCGTTAACCCAATAGGCGCTAAAAGGAAATGCTGTTTTTACGGATGGTTTTTTAACTACGGTTGGTTTAAACCGGCAAGTAAGTGCAGGCACGGCAGGTGCTATTTTGGGAGATTGATTGTTTTTTAGTTTAATTTTTACTGCAATACCGCAGCCTTTTGCGGTTGATGCTTGTGCATCCACATCAGTATCATACAGAAAACAATCCCTATAAAAGCCAAACCCGCACCAACATATTCGGGCGAAGTATAGCCCAGTCCTGCTGCAATAGGTAATCCCCCTAAAAAAGCACCTAAAGCATTGCCCATATTTGCAGTAGCCTGTAAAACGGATGAAGCCAGCATTTCGGCTCCTTTTGCTTCCTGCATAATCAGCATTTGCATGGGGGCAATCACACCAAAACCGATGGCCCCGGTCACAAAGGTCATGAGGATTGCAGTTGGCTTATAATGGGCTAAAGCTACAGTGGTCAGCAATGCCAAAACCATAAAGGTTAATATGGCAGTAGTTGTAATCAATGGCGAAAACCGGTCGGCCAGGCGGCCGCCAGCAAAATTTCCGGCTGCCATTCCAAGTCCGGCAATTACCATAATGATGGTAATGGTATTGCTCTTAAAGCCGGCAACTTCCGTCATAAGAGGGGCAATGTAACTGATCCAGGCAAACATTCCGCCCGTACCAATGGCCGAAATCCCAATGATCATCCATAAACCCGGCTGTTTAAATATGGTCAGGCTTTTGGCAAAACTGTTTTCCGCGTTTGCCTTTAAAACAGGCATCCACAATTTTACGGCACCGGCAGCTACCAAAGCAACAGCGGCAATCAGCATAAAAGATATACGCCAGCTCAGGTTATGGCCAATGTATGTACCCAACGGAACGCCGATAATATTGGCCACCGTTAAACCTGCAAACATCACAGAAACAGCCCTGGCTTCACGGCCTGGTTCGGCCAGCCTGCTGGCAACAACGGCACCAATCCCGAAGAAAGCACCATGTGGCAAGCCTGCCAAAAACCGCGTCAGCAACAATAAATGGTAACTTGGGGCCAATGCAAACAAGGCGTTGAACCCACAAACCATCAGCATTAAACCAATTAATACTTTTTTAGGTGGAAGATGACTGGTTAAACCAACCATTAACGGGGCACCGATAACAACGCCGAGGGCGTAGATGGAAATGAGGTGGCCTCCGGTTGGGATCGAAATATGTAATGTCCGGGAAAGATCAGGCAAAACGCCCATCATTAAAAACTCCGTCATGCCGATACTAAAACCGCCAATGGTAAGCGAGATCAAACTTAATTTTATCAACGGAGCTGTTTTTATGCTTTTCATCAAATGTTATGAGGATTTAAACTGTGGTGTTTTGATTGGAGCGGCAATATGTTGCTGACATAAAATATTCCCCCCAATTTTAAATGTTTTTAATAATGCCGAATTTAACGCGTTTTAAGTTAAAGCAGATCAATTAGAAGCAGGAAGATCAATAAAATATTTTTATCGTGGTAAAAATGACAGAAGTGTAGGTTTTGGCAACAAACATGCTTCGTATTTTAAAAACAATTTGTATTGGAAATTTAAGGCATAGGGAACACAGCCTCAAGCTATCAGAAAAGCCGTATGCTTCTTTTATCCAACAAAAACAATTGTGATCCCGATGCTTCTTTTGGCACTAAAAAAATGGTGTTTGAAAATGAACAATACCATGAGAAACTTAGTGTTTTTTCGCCGATAAAAGAAGCATTGTAGTCGGCATCTTGCCCGCTCATGTATAAGTTTCTTATTAGTAATTAACGCATAGTAATTTTATCCTGATAAAAACAGCATTTACATCAATTATATGTAAATTTACACAACCTAAAAAATAAATACCGTGTTGGCTTATTGGTTGCAACGTCACCTGTGCAGGTGTGTTCTGCTGTCCGCTGTTTTTTGGCTGATAAATACAGGTATGTTTGTTTACGGACAGGATTTTACCATTTCCGGCAAACAGCACAAATCGGTTGTCCCGTTCCGGTTTGTAAGGAACATGCTGGTTGTCCGGTTACAGATCAACAACCGCGGCCCTTACAATTTTATTTTGGATACTGGTTGCGGTTTGATGGTAATTACCGATCCGCTGCTGGTGGATTCTTTAAACCTGAAACAGAAAAAAAAGGTAAAAGTGGTTGGGTTGGGGGAAGGCCAGGATCTGGATGCCTGGATGGTACCCGGGCTGAATGTAAAAATGAAGGGGATTGAAGGCAAAAACATATCGGCAGCCATCCTGGGCAAAGATGTTTTAGACCTTTCCGGCTTTGCGGGCATTCCAATCCACGGTTTAATCGGTTATGATTTTTTTAACAGTTTCCCGGTAAAAATCAACTTTTCCGACAGTACCATTACTGCTTTTAACACGCAAAAATTGGTGCCCTGGAGAAAAGCAACCAGGGTTCCGCTTCAAATTGAAGACAAAAAACCATATCTCAATGCAAACATCAACTTTAAAGAAGGTTTGGGCATTTCGGCCAAATTGTTGGTTGACCTGGGCGCGGGGCATCCTTTATCCATAGAAAGCGGTTGGAATTGCAACGGTACCATGCCCGATAAATATATTACAGCGGCTAACCTGGGCATAGGTTTAAACGGGCCGATCAATGGTTATATGAGCCGGATTGAGTTCATGGAAATCGGTAATTATAAGTTTAATCAGGTTATCGCCGCCTTTCCCGACTCCTGCAGCGGTGCCACTAACAAATTACTTGCCGTTAAACGAAACGGCAGTATTGGTATCGATGTGTTGAAAAGATTTGTAATCTTGTTTGATTACCAGCACGGTTATCTGTACTTAAAACCGAATTACACATTTAAAGAACCTTTTGAGCACGATATGAGCGGTATGGAATATTATGCCGCCGGCAATGATTACAGAAGGATCATCATTTGCCGGGTAGAACCGGGTTCGGCAGCTGATAAATTGGGCATTGAAAAAGACGATGAAATTTTGGCCATTAATTTTAAAGAAGTAAGCCGGATGACTTTGCAGGAGATAGATCAGATATTGCGCTCTAAAAACGACAGGAGTTTGTTGCTGGAAGTGATGCACCATCAAATGCAGGCCACAGTGCTGCTTACGCTTAAAAGGCGTATTTAACCTCAAATGTTAAAATCTTATCTCCAACTTAACCGGCAAAAACATTACCCGGCTTTTGAATTTGAAAGCGTGTGTTCAATTCTTGGATCAGGGATAAACCACATAACGGCAACGGCGGCATAGATACCTAAACTGATTTTTGAATTTACAAATGCCAGCCCGATAGCAACGCTATAAAGCAGGATTGAAACTTTTCCCTTTCGGTCGGGTCCTAAAGCCTTTGCAAGTTTGGAGTCTTTGCCTGCTTCAACTATTAAAATTTTTGCCAGTATGGAGTAAGCCACGCCGTTCATCAATAAGATGGTTCCGTATAAAACAACAGGCCATCGCGTAAAATGGTTTTCGCCCATCCAAGCGGTTGCAAAGGGGACCAGCGAAAGCCAAAACAGCAAGTGCATATTTGCCCACATTGCTTTGCCATTAATTTTGTCTGCGGCAAAAAGCATGTGATGGTGGTTGTTCCAATAAATGCCAATGTAAATAAAGCTGAGTATATAGGTTAAGAATACCGTTAACAACGGAATTAAAACCGTCAAACTATCTCCGTGCGGAACCTTCAGTTCCAATACCATAATGGTAATAATAACGGCAATTACACCGTCGCTAAATGCTTCTAAACGTTCTTTGTGCATAAATTATAAATGAAAACCAACGTTGTTTTTTAAATTATATAAGCTGTTCGCTATTCTGTTCGTATTTTTGCAGAAGAAATTGGTGAATATTTCCAAGTATCATTGCTAATAATTAGTGAAACGTTTAAACCTGTCTTTCATTCCGGGCCGAATACTTTTATTGCTAAACATAAAAACTACGGCATGAAATCCAAAATCAAAATATTTTTATTTTTGATCCTTTCTTTGGCATTTATCAGTTGCGACCGGGTTACAAAAGATCTCGCAAAAGAACATTTGATGAACAAAGGGCCAGCTTCTTATTTCCACGATACTTTACGGTTGGAATATGTAGAAAATACAGGGGCAGCTTTGAGTTTAGGGGCCGGTTTACCCCAACCTTATAACTTTTTGCTGTTGAGTTTAATTCCGATGCTGTTTTTATTGGCATTATTTATATATGCAATTATGAAAATCAAGGGATTTGATTGGATCAGGGTTTTAGCTTTCGCTTTGGTTTTTGCCGGTGGTGCCGGAAACATTACCGACCGGGTTTTATTTGACCGGCATGTAACTGATTTTATGAACCTCGGTATTCAAAATATCCGCACCGGTATTTTTAACGTTGCCGATGTTTGTATTACGGCTGGTGTAATTGTTCTTTTCTTTTCATACAGAAATGAAAAGACAACATCATCAGGCAAAGTAAATTTGGATTCCAATAATGTTTAAATTGTTTTCTTGGAATGCTTCTTTTATCCTTGAAGTTGTTTGAGCTTTTTATTTTGAGGGGGATTTCTCCTGTAAATATAAAACCATCCCCCTAACCCCCTTTAAAAGGGGGAAGTATGGCGCCTATCTTTCCAAAACAATATAAATTGGGTTTAGAAAGGGCCGTATGCAGGTTCCCCCTTTTGAAGGGGGCAAGGGGGATGACCTGATATTTAGCCGATAAAAGAAGCATTAAAAAAACAGCAAGAAATAAGTTTATACAACTTCCTTATAAATTTACTTTCTTCAACTCAAAAAATAAATTAAACCTTTTACTTACGCCACACTTGCCTTTAAAAATTTTATTCTGTGATGATCAGCTCATTGCCATTAATAAGCCGCATGGTTTGCTGGTGCACCGTTCTTCCATTGCTTCTGATGCAAAGGAATTTGCCTTGCAATTGTTGAAAAACCAGATTGGCCGTTGGGTTAACCCGGTACACCGTCTCGACCGTAAAACCGGCGGGGTTTTGCTTTTTGCTTTGGATAAAGAAACAGAAAAGGCGATGCAGCAGGCTTTTGCAGAAAACAAGGTGCAAAAGAAGTATTTGGCCATTGTGCGCGGGCATACGCCCGATGAGCAGGATATTGATTATCCTTTGCGGAAAGACAACGGCGTTTTGCAGGATGCTTTTACTACTTATAAAACGCTGCAACGGGCAGAATTAGATGTTGCCTTGGGCGCGCACGCCACTTCGCGCTACTCTATGGTGGAAGCAAGGCCAACAACCGGGCGCATGCACCAGTTACGGAAGCATTTCAGTCATATTTTCCATCCTGTTATCGGCGACCGCACACATGGCTGCAACAAGCAAAACCGGATGTTTAAAGAAAAATGGGAAATGAATGTCATGTTGTTGCATGCTTCCGAACTATCATTTCAACATCCTGTAACTGGTATCCAAATTCATATCCGGGCATCTTTGCAAGAAGAGTTTTTACGGGTGATGCAATTGATGAACTGGCCTCCAATTAATTATCAGTTATAAAAGAAGCCGGGAAAACTACATCTCATGAAACCCCAATGAGCCAATGCTAAAAACAGAAATGAATAAGGCCCAAGAAGCTTCACCGCTATTTAAAAACAAATTATCCTGATGAAAAAAATTATCCTGATACTTCTTTTGGCACATCTGTTTTTTGCCTGTAAAAGAAGCATCCATTCTCAGGCACACCGCGAGTATGACAACAAATTGATCCATACTTTAACAAAGCTGGAACAGAAATATGCAGATAAAAAAGTAAGGATCAATACCTGGGACAATAAAGCCGGTGCTTATCAGGATATCCGGGTTTTAAATGATGACGGGCAATCTACAACAACAACTTTAACCATTGGCGATAGCGTTAAATTCATGGCCATTGATGTAGGCAAACCCGATGGCATACAGGCAAAAATCAAACTAAAAAACAATGTTACCGGCTATATTCCTTATGCTAATATTGAAGAATTTGAATCCGCCGCAGCAATAGACCCTGATTTAAACAATTAAGGTCCGGCTTTAAATCCTTAACAGTCTGATTTTTGTTTGTAGGTTGTATCATCGTAATATTTATGAACGACTGTTATTTTGTCCGTAATTGTTGTTTTTAAACAAAATAACAATTACGGAGTTGCTTGTTGTAAAATACGTATTTTTTCTTATTCAAAATGCGTATTTCTACGTAATAAAATTAAACTTATCTTAGTATTTTTGGATTGCAGTAACATATTATGAATTGTGCCGATCATAAGTTCAGGTGTGATATATAAAAAAGGAGAGGGATAAATTTGAATATTGATTATATCAGTTCAGACTGTTCATAATTTAAAATGTTAAATTTCTTTTAACTGATCGTATATGGAAACTTCGTCAACTTCTCACTTCGGTGTCGAATTAAAATTTTATTATTTACATGAATTTATTATTTGTGGTTTACCGATTCCGCCTTATACCATACATCCGGGTTTTATTTTAAAATTCAACGATTCCGAAAGCTATATTAATTATACCAATGCTTTAAAAACAATTTTAACTGAATTGGAATTGTCAGACCCGGACAACGAGAAATATGAAATACAACGAAGTAAGGCCTTTGTTAAAAATGTATTGCATATACTGAGGGATCAATATTCTAAAAAGTACAATTAGTTGAGTGTATTTATTAAGGGCATCTCTAAAAACGCTCCTTTTCCTCTCCAATGGAGAGGAATTAAAGGTGAGGCCAAACAAATAATACGGGTTTTAGGGATGCCCTTAAGTAAATACCGCCTAAAACAAAACATGGATTTTTGTTTGCTTTTGTTTGTTTTTCATTATTTTCATGTCGGTTTTTTTGAATAGAAATACTGTTTTTACGATGAAGTTGTTTAATCTTTTTTTAGGGAATCTTAATGCCGGTATAATTATCCATCCCCCTAACCCCCTTCAAAAGGGGGAAATATAGCGCCTATCTTTCTAAAGCATATAACAGGAGTTTAGAAAGGCGGCGTTTGCAGGTTCCCCCTTTTGAAGGGGGCAAGGGGGATGACCTGATATTTTACCCGATAAAAGAAGTACCAAGTAAAAAAAAAGAAGAAATAACTTTAAACAACTTCGATATAAAAACAAGTATGCAAATTTTTTGGACTTCATTTTAAGCATCTGTCCGATTAAAAGTATGCGTATAAATTTTATCTGCTAAAAACAGTATTTCCGATTTTGGTTATCTTTAACAGAAATCATATTTCATTCCATACTTCCTACATCATTTTAATGCCGTTTTCTTTAAACTTAATGAAAAGCTGTTCGAGCAGTTTACCTTTAAAGCTGGTTTCATTATAAACATTATTGATCCAAACTTCCAATTTTAACTCGATATTGTCTGCTGCAACATTATTGAACAAAATTTCAACCGGTGTATTTTTTACGGTGTCTTCTGTCTTTTCCACTTCTTCTTCAATGATCTTTTTTACAAGTTCGAGGTTTGAATCGCTGTTCACCTTAAACAGTAATTCGGTTTTTAAATAGCTGTTGCTCAACGTCCAATTTACTAAGCGGCCGGAAAGCAAATCGCCGTTTGGTACAATTACCTGCGAGCCATATTGAGTGAGCATCCGGCTGGCACGAATCCCGATATCCAGCACCTTGCCTTTTTTATCGGCCAATTCTATATAATCCCCAATTTGAAATGGCTTTTCAAAAATCAGGATAATACCCGAAACAAAGTTGTTTACAATGGTTTGCATGCCCAACCCAATCCCAATACTTAAAGCGCCCAGCACTACGGTCAGCTTGTCAATCGGAACGCCGGAAGCTGTGATCGCCATAAAAAATCCAATCAAAATAATAATCAGCCTTACTAAGGCCAGCTTAGAACTTTTATGTTCGGTCCTGCCCATAAAAGTTGTGCTCTCCTCGCCCAGCAAAATGCCTGCATTTTTTTGAAGCCAGTTGGCAATGTAAATAATGGTGGCAAAAAGCAGTATGTTGCCCAAAGTATAATTGATGCTGCCAAAAGTACGCTGCTTGTTCAACAAGTGTCCTACAATTGAAAACAAGGTGCCCGAAAAGTTGAGGCTGATAAAAAACACCAGCAGCCAAAGCAGCACTGCCATGATAGACAGGGCTTTACGGAATGCTTTGCGTACTTTGCCGAAGTTGATCCTGGAGAACAAACCTTCGGAACCGGAACTGATCCTGATCTGCAATTCCAACGCTTCTGATAAAATATGCACCAGTACGGCCAAACCAACTATTTGTGTAAGCGAAACTAATGCTGTCTCACTAAATACTTTTGTTAAGCTGATACGCCCAAACAAGTTCAGCAGGATGGCAAGGCCATTCAGTAAAAAGTAAAGTGCCATAACAGGCTTTAAAAATTTTTTGGGGATGATATTCCTGTCAACCTGCTTGTAAAAAACAATGCCCAGGTAAATGGAACCGAGATTGAACAGGATGAGCAAACTTCTTAAAATAAAACCATAATTGATAACGGTAACTGTTACGGTAACCGCAATGTACAAAGCTGCAATGAGCAGCCAGAATTTAAATTGTTGAGCTTGGATGCGTCGGCGGAAAAACAAGGTCAGCACGATCAGTAAAAATAGATGGATCAGTTCTATATAAGATGATGGCGAATCCGGCTCAAACAATGGCGTTAAACTCAGCATTACGATCAAAGTAGCCAAAATGGGCACGGAGCCGATGTATTTAAACTTTAATGCAGACAGTTTTGGGTTTAGGGGGATATGGTTTATTACTTTGAAATTGCGGAAAACCCAGATAAAAAAAGCTGTTCCAAGCAGGATCAGCAGCAAGCGGTTGTCCCAGGTGTTGTTGATAAAATAAGATAAAATTTGGTTTTGCCCCCGGTAAGAAGTGCGGAACAAATTGCCAATATTGGTGGTAGTGGCAACAGGCGGCGCCGACCATAAGTAAGGGGATTCTTTGCTAAAAGAGCTTTGCGCCGATGTTCTTAACCGCTCTTTAATGTTGAATTGCAAATTGGTCATTTCGAAATACAAGGCAGAAACTTTTGCAAGTAAAGCGCCTGTACTATCCAAACTTGCGGTAGTGTTTTTAGCTGATCTTTGCAGCTTTAGCCTCAGTTCCGTGAGCTGATTGCGGTACAAGTTTTTCTGCGTTGTATCATTTCCAATTGAAGATAAAAGGGGATCGCCGCTAAAATGAACAATCTGTTGCGACAATTTCCGTAGGTTATCATTCCGGCTCGTCAAAGTTTTTCGCCATTCGGCCAACTGGTTTTGTTCGCCTTTTAAAATGCTTTGGTAGTTCAGCAAAGTTTTTATTTCGATGATGCGTGTTGAACCCAGCATATCTTCTTTAATTTCAGCAACATTTGCTTCAACATCCGGCAATTCCAATCGGATCTGATCCAGGTTATAACCGGTTTTATTGTGGGCATTAATTTGCATGATTGCATTTTTTGCTTGTTCTATCCTCGAAATTAAAGTGTCGGGTAGGGCAATAACAGAATCTAATACTGTTTTTACCGGCGGGTTTTGTTGTGCAAACGAAGTATTTGAGGCAAGGGAAATCAGTAAAAAAGCATTAAAAAACAATAACTTCTGAAATTTAAAAGGAAACGATAAGCGTTGGTTTGTCATTATGAAACACAAATTATAAACGGTGCAAATCTAAGGTATCCGGAATACAATCGTTTTTGTTTTTTTCAAATGGACAAATGCTGATTCATCCGTAAAAATAATTTTTGATCATCCATAAAAAACTTAAATTGCAAGCCTTGTCCAACATAATTTAAAGGCATAAAAGAAGCATTGTTACTGTAGTAATTGTTAAACTTAATTGTAAATAAAATTTTTATGAAAAAGATCGAAGTAATTTCAGTTCCGGTTTCCAATCAGGAAACATCAAAAACATTTTATCAAAAGCTTGGATTTCAGGTTATGGTTGAAGCGCCAATGGGCAATGACCAAACCTGGCTACAAATGGGCTTTGAGGGCACAGAAGCATCCATCACATTGGTTAACTGGTTTGAAAAAATGAAAGCCGGAAGTATGCAAGGGCTGGTTATAAAAGTTGATGATGTAAAAACTGAAATGGAAGAACTTATTGCCAAAGGAATAACCGTTGGAAAGTTGGACGATAACCCTTATGGGAAATTTTGTACAATTGCAGACCCGGACGGAAATACCATTACTTTGCGCCAGGAATAAATTGCTTTTATTTCGTTCAAAACAACCATTTTGCAAAACAAACGTATCAGCCAAATAAATTTAATTTACAATCATGAAAAAAGCGTTATTATTATTGATGATCACGGCCTTGTCTGTTGCTTCTTTTGCACAGCAAAAAGTAGCTAAAGACGAAGTTAAAGTTAAAAAAACAACCACTATTCCTCAAAAAGTGCACAACGTGTTCAGTAAACACAAGCACTACAGCGGAACAAAAGTGAAACACGTTAAAAAAGTAGAAAAACCTTAAAAATCAAGGGTTTCACAAATTTTAAAACAGGCTGCAAGCAAAGGCAGCCTGTTTTTTTATGGGCGGGTTTTTAACAATTTTACATGAAGCGTAATATTGCATTGACCAAATAAGCAACAGGCGGAAACCCTGGTGCTTTTATTTATTTTTTAGCCATTGATCGGCATTAATTCCTTTAAAACCCCTTATTTTACCCTGAATTAATTTGCCCGTCATACTTATTATTATCTACAATGAATAAATTTTTACTTTCCGCAATCCCTTTTGCTTTAGCCATAACGGCCCATGCCCAGCAGCGTAACGCTTTAACTGCTAAAGATTACGGGCATGCAGAAAGTTTTCTAAGTTACCATACCGAGCAGTTGATAGACCACGGCAATGTGCGCCCAAACTGGCTGGCCGATGATAAGTTCTGGTACCGTACTTTAACCCCACAGGGCAGCGAATTTATTTTGGTTGATCCGGTTAAAAAAACCCGCAATGCTGCTTTTAACCAGCAAAAATTAGCAAAGGCACTTTCTGCTGCAACAGGCAAATCTTATCAGGCTGCAATGCTTCCGTTCACAGACTTTTCTTTTTCCCCCAACGGAAAATCCATTGTTTTCCAGGCAAACGGCCAGCAATGGAACTATGACTTGCAAAACGACAAAGTTATGGCAGATACTTCTTTTACCCCTAAAAAATCGGTAAGGGGCGAAGGCAGGCGGCAGTTTACGGGCAATGAAGTACTTTCCCCCGACGGTAAAAAAGCTGCTTTTATCAAAGATTACAATTTGTGGGTCCGGGATGTTCAAACCAGGCAGGAAACACAATTGACAACCGACGGAATGAAAGATTTTGGTTATGCCACAGACAATGCGGGTTGGAAGTCGAGCGACAGCCCGATCCTGCTTTGGTCGCCCGATTCTAAAAAAATCGCCACCAACAAACAGGACGAGCGTAATGTAAGCGATATGTATTTGGTTACTACAAACGTGGGCAAACCAACGTTGAAAGCCTGGAAGTACCCGCTTCCCGGTGATAAAGAAATTGCTACGATTCAGCGGGTTATTATCCATGTTGATGTTCCAAAAGTAATTGTGCTGCAAATTCCGCCTGATGCACACAGATCTACTTTTAGCGACGATATTTCAATGGAAGATTTAAATTGGAGCGAGGACGCATCTCAATTGGCCTTTATTTCCACTTCCCGAGACCATAAACAGGAAAAGGTGCGTATTGCCGATGCCGCAACAGGTACTGTACGGGAAGTTTTTGAGGAAACCGTATCCACACAATACGAATCGGGCTGGGGGAGCGCCAATTGGAAATACCTGCATCAATCCAATGAAATCATCTGGTTCTCCGAGCGCGACAATTGGGGGCACCTTTATTTATACGATGCTTTGACCGGAAAGCTGAAGAACCAGATCACGAAAGGTAATTGGGTAGTAACCAAATTGCTTAAAGTGGATGAAAAGAACCGGGTAATCTATTTTATGGCTGATGGGCGCGAGCTGGAAAACCCTTATTTCAGCCAGCTTTGCAAGATAGGTTTTGACGGGAAACATTTGATGGTGCTTACCCCGGAATCCGGAAATCATCAAATAACCATATCATCAACCGGAAAATACTTTATTGATGGTTATTCCAAACCCAATGTTCCTCCTGTTACAGTTCTGCGTGATTTGAACGGAAAGGTAATCCTCAATTTAGAAAAAACGGATGTTTCCAGGCTTACTGCTGCCGGCTGGAAAGCACCAACCCCAATTACCATCAAAGCACATGACGGGAAGACTGATATTTACGGTTTGATGTTTACGTCTACAAACTTAGATGCACAAAAGAAGTATCCGGTGGTGGATTACATTTATCCCGGCCCGCAGGGCGGAAGTGTGGGCAGCTGGTCTTTCGCAGCTTCGAGGGGAGATAACCAGGCACTTGCAGAATTAGGTTTTGTTGTTGTGGAGATTGAAGGCACCAGTAATCCTTTACGTTCCAAAAGTTTCCATGATATGAGTTATGGCAATATGTCTGAAAATACGCTTCCTGATCAGGTTACCGGCATCAAACAACTTGCCGCGAAATATTCGTTTATGGATACTAGCCGTGTAGGCATTTGGGGTCATTCGGGCGGCGGTTTTGCTACGGCAACTGCCATGTTCCGCTACCCGGATTTTTTTAAAGTAGGAATTTCAGAATCCGGAAACCACGACAACCGGAATTACGAGGACGATTGGGGCGAACGTTATGACGGCTTGGTAGCCAATTCCGATTATGCGGCACATGCCAACGAGCTTTACGCCAAAAATCTGAAAGGCAAACTCATGCTTGCCCACGGCTTAATGGACAATAATGTTCCCCCACAAAATACTTTACTGGTTGTAGAAGCATTGGAAAAGGCTAACAAAGATTATGATTTAGTGGTATTTCCAAACAGTGCGCATGGTTACGGAAGCTATTCTTTGTACATGATGCGACGCCGCTGGGACTACTTTGTAAAGAATTTATTAGGAGCAGAACCACCGAAAGAATATCAGTTAAAAACGAAATCTGATCCGAGGAATTTGGTGCAGTAGGTTAGGTTTGAGGTATGGGGTTTGAGGTATGGGTATCTAAAAAGAAATCATCATGCTGTTTTTATTGGGATAAAAGAAGCATTGTCATAAATTTTAAACAGGCTTTTGTTCAATATAAATCGTTGGGTTAGTTTAGAAAACTTTTTTAGGGTTTTGATAAGAAGCCAAAGGATTAATCTCCGGGTGATATTTTACCTGCTTGGGCGTTAACCAATACAAAAGCATTACCCTGGAATAACGAAAGTTAAAAGGCGCTAAAATTAGGGTCATCCCGAAAATGACAAAGATGTACAGCCAGGGAGAGGTGGTATTGCCGGTAAAAACATAAGTAGCAGTTACTGTTGCAACAATTTCTGCCACGTTTAGCGCATAACTGGCATACATCGCCACGTAAAAATAACCCGGTTCCTGTTCAAAAACAAAGCCGCAATATGGACAGGTTTCATTCATTTTTTGTGTATGAAAACCGTACATGCTATTTGCAAACATGTTTCCTTTGCGGCAGCGCGGGCACTTTGCATGAAGCATTGCATAGGACTTAGAAACTTTTTCCATTATCATATAAAGATCAGTATGATTAAAACAAATTTATTCTTTGCAAAAATACCACAACCTGACAAACTTTATGTGGGGTAATAGCTGTTTTTTATGCTGATGGTTAAAAGTTGAGGAACTGATTTTATAGAAAACAATCATATTTGTTAAATTTTGCATGATAAAAACAGTATTCCAAACCATTCCCTTAATTGAAATGTTTTTGCAAGCCTGATACTGATTTTATCCTGCTAAAAGAAGCATCTATAATACTTACTTGTATATCTTCACTTCAATTTTGCCATCTGTGGTAACGGTTCCGCGGTACATGCCTTCGGTATTAAAAGGCATGGCTACGTGTCCGTTTTTGTCCATCGCAATTAAACCGCCGTCGCCGCCCAATTTGGCTACTTTGTTCAATACCGTTTGAGATGCATCTGCAACCGACAGGTTTTTATATTCCATCAAGGCAGAAATATCGTGTGCAACAACTGCCCTGATAAAAAATTCGCCCCAACCGGTACAAGAAACAGCGGCTGTTTCGTTATTGGCATACGTGCCGGCACCAATAATCGGCGAATCACCGATCCGGCCGAATTTTTTATTGGTCATGCCGCCGGTAGAAGTTCCGGCTGCCAGGTTTCCGTTTTTATCTAAAGCCACACAGCCAACTGTTCCAAACTTGTTGTCAATATTGATGCTGCCTAAACGCATGGATTTTTTATTGCCATGGTCTAATTGTGCTTTTACAGAATCTTCTTTTAAGGCTTTTTGCAAACCCTTCCAACGATCTTCGGTGTAAAAATATTGGGGGTCCACAATGGTCAGGCCGGCTTGTTTGGCAAATTGTTCTGCACCTTTTCCGGTCATCATTACATGTTCGGATTTTTCCATCACTGCCCTTGCTGCACTGATCGGGTTGCGGATGGTGGTAACACCTGCTACCGCTCCGGCTTCCAAAGTTTTACCGTTCATGATGGCTGCATCCATTTCGTTACGGCCTTCATGTGTAAAAACAGCTCCTTTCCCGGCATTAAACAGTGGCGAATCTTCCATGATATGAATGGTAGCTTCTACCGCGTCCAAACCGGATTTTCCGGCTTTTAAAGCATCATATCCGGTTTGCAGCGCTTTGGTTAAGGCTGCAATGTATGCTGCTTCTTTTTCGGGCGACATGTTCTTTTTAAGGATTGTTCCTGCGCCGCCGTGGATGGCCATTACATATCGTTGTTCTGTTAGCTGGGCAAAGCTGTTGTTTACCATCAGGATCAGGGAAACAAATAGAATTTTTATTGCCGTTTTAATGCTCATGGGTTATTTGTTTATTTTGATAAATATAACATTTTCGGGAAAGATGTTCTTTAAAGATGTTCTTTTGATGCAGCATCTTTTAAGAATAAATTTTAGGGATAGCACGCTTCTTTTATATGGTAAATATTTGTTGGTCCGGGTTTTTCGTGTTTGCTATCGCGTGCATGAATACTGTTTTTATGCCGGTAAAAGAAGCATGTAGTTTAATTGCATTTTGTTAAACAGCAGCAAATGCAAAATCCGGGCAAGCGTTATGCTTTTTTATGCCCTAAAAATCAGGATCGTATTGTTTATTTGCAAAACATCATCCTTTTAAAACCAGTTATTTTGTATGAATTAATGGCACAAACAAAACAATTAAAATTAACAGGCCGCATCTGGCTGGAAACTGAAGAAGGACCGGTTTTAGGTGCCGGAAGGGTAGAACTGTTGGAACGCATCCGGCAATCCGGCTCGTTGCGGCAGGCTGCTTTGCAAATGAAAATGTCGTACAAGCAGGCTTGGGACATGATCAAACACATGAACGAACAACTGGGCGGACCGGTAATCATCGCGCAGCGCGGCGGTAAAGGCGGCGGAAATACGATAGTTACCGAAAACGGTTTAAAAGCAATTGAACTCTTCCATTCCTGCCAGAACCTGTTTCTGGAATTCCTCAAAAGTCAGAAACCTGTTTTATAGTTCATTTTTGATTCGGGCTTTTTAAGCAGAAAAATAAAATTTAAAAAAAGGTAAACTTTTTATGTGTTCGTTATATTTATGAAAATATAACGAATTTCATGAACAAAAAATTTACTTCAGCTGTTTTCTTAACACTTTCTGGTTTAACAGTTTTTGCACAGCAAAAGAAGCAAACGCCAACTCCAAAAGATACCTTAATCAACAAAAGTCATTCTTTGCACGAAGTTGTTATTTCTGCTTCCCGTACCAGCGAAAGTATTTTGCGCTCGCCGGTGAGCATTGAAAGGGTAGATACTTCTGCCTTTAAATTATCTGCCGCACCATCTTTTTTTGATGCGCTGGAAAATGTAAAAGGTGTACAAATGATCACGCCGAGTCTGGGTTTCCGCATTATCAATACGCGTGGTTTTTCCAACACAACCAATGTTCGTTTTACCCAACTGGTTGACGGAATTGACAACCAGGCACCACATATCGGCGCACCGATCGGTAACGCGATGGGGCCAAGCGATTTGGATATTGAACACGTGGAAATCATTCCGGGAACAGCCTCTGCACTTTACGGTTTAAATGCGATTAACGGGCTGGCCAATTTCATCACGAAAAACCCTTTTACCAGCACTGGTATTACTGTTCAGCAAAAAACAGGTGTCAATCATTTGAACGATGCAGAAACTTCAGCCAGGCTTTTTACTGAAACCAGTTTAAGGATTGCCGAAAAGATTTCCAAACGCTTTGCCTTTAAGATAAACGGAACGCTTACGAAAGGTTACGATTGGATTGCCGATGATCGAACTGACTTGAATGCTATTGCAAATGTTGCCGTAGGAATTCCGGGAGGCGTAAACAATCCGGGTTATGACCCTACAAGTGGTTACGGCAATGAATCATCCGACAGAAAAACAGTTACTTTAGGCGGAAAGCAATATGTGGTTGCACGCACTGGCTATTACGAAAAGGAAGTAACGGATTACCATCTGCAAAACATCAAAGCCGATTTGGGTTTAGTTTACAAGCTGAATGACCATACCGATCTCACTTATACTTATCGCGTTGCCAATTTGGACAATATTTACCAGCGTTCCAACCGTTTCCGGCTAAAAAATTATTTGCTGCAGCAACACGCTTTGGAACTAAAAAACCCGGTTTTTCAAATCAGGACTTATTTAACGACAGAAAATACCGGCAAATCATACAACCTGCGTTCGGCTGCCGAAAATGAAGATAAAGCTTTTAAAACCGATAATGTTTGGTACAGCGATTTCACTAAAGGATTTAACCAGGCACAAGCCGTAAGCGGAACCAGTGTACAGCAAGCTTTAATTGCGGCACGGCAATTTGCCGATCAGGGAAGGTTGCAACCCGGAACTGCTGCTTTTAACAATACGCTAACTGCCTTGGCCGACGTGAACAATTGGGACATCGGCTCTGCTTTGCGCGTAAAAGATCAGTTGTTCCATGTGGAAGGCCAGGTGGATATTTCTAAAGCTATTTCGCCCAATTTCACAAAAGCTACCGGTTTTGATTTCCTGGCCGGTTTTGACCACCGCGATTACATCATCGATCCGGATGGCAATTATTTTGTCAATCCCAATCCAAGTAAACCCAATGCTGTTTTTACCTATGGAAAAACCGGCGGCTTTGTGCAGGCAGGGCAGGAGCTGCTGGACAATAAATTGCGGTTGACAGCCACTTTGCGTGCCGACCGCAATGATTACTTCAGCCTGAAATTTAACCCGCGTTTTACGGCCGTTTTTTCTCCGGTTGAGGAACAAAACTTCCGTGTTTCTTTCCAAAGCGGTTATCGTTTCCCCAGTATTTTTGAAGCTTTTTCTAACGTGAACAGCGGCGGTGTTAAACGCATCGGCGGTTTAAAAATACTTTCCAACGGTGTGTTGGAAAATTCATATCTGAAATCTTCCATCGATGCTTTTCAGGCAGCCGTTAAAAATGATTTTAACCAGGGCTTATCCACCAATGCCGCCATCGCCAAAAATAAGAGTTTGCTGGTGAAGAATTATTACGATTATATCAAACCGGAACACATCAATTCTTTTGAAATTGGTTATAAATCCTTGTTCTTTGACCAGCAGTTGAAAGTTGACATAGATTTTTACTATAATAAATACGACAATTTTATTGCACAGGTAGAAATGAGTACACCAAATACAAGTAACCAAGATTCGATTGCGATCAATTTAAATGATAAAAACAAACAATCGCGTTACCGGGTTTGGACGAACTCCCGAAGTACAGTTTACAATTATGGCGGAAGTTTGGGTTTAGCCTATGAGTGGTTGCATCAGTTTACTATTGCCGGGAATACTTCTTATGCCAAATTGCAGCGCACCAACAACAACGATGGTTTGGAAGATGGTTTCAACACACCGCAATGGATCACCAATGTTTCTTTTGGAGGAGATCATTTGTACAGAAGCTTGGGTTTCAATATCAGTTACAAATGGCAAAGCGGTTATTATTCACAAACTTTTTTAGTGAACGGAAATGTTAAAAGTTACGGTAATGTAGATGCACAAGTAAGTTACAACATCATCAAACAACTGAATTTAAAAATCGGTGCAAGCAACTTGCTGAACCATTATTATTATTCTTACCTGGGCGGCCCGCTAATTGGCGGTTTGTATTATACCACGCTTACTTATCAGTTGTGATCCTTAGATTGAAATTTAAAAAAACCGATGCTTCTTTTAGCATCGGTTTTTTTGTGTGGTAAAAGAAGCATCGGAGCGTCGAAAAGTCAGCCATAAACTAATGTATTGAAATAGAAGCGTTGTTCCACAATCAAAGTTATCAAATTATAATAACTTAGGAATTTTTGTAAGCTTACGCATAACGGAAAAGTGTTGCCGAAGTGCAGGCAATAGCGCTGTGTCAGCCGGGCAACTGAAGCCAAATTTACATTTAAAAGTTGATGATTTGTACCATAGCTAAATTTATAATGTCGAGCTGGAACTACAGCCAAATTGAAAAACAAAAGTTGAAAGACATATTCTGTCAGGCTGCATTTTGTCAATACCTATGTTAGCGGCCGTGCTTTTAAATTAATGCACGATTGAATCTTTTTTTACTTTGTATCCTTTCAAGCACATTGTCGGAGATGTTTTGTAAAAATTTATTATAATAGGACTCTTTAGGTGTGTCACGATAACAAGAATAACCTTCTTTTTTACCGGTAGAAAATGTTAGCAAATAACTTCCTTTACTTGACTTAGGAGAAGTCCATGAATCAACCCATTCTACAGTTACATAAAGAGGTGCGGTCATAAAAATGTTGTACTTTTCTAAATTAACATCAACCCAATGCTGATTTTTTACAGCAGTGAAAAAGACACTCTCAGGAAGCAATTCATCATCACTTTCAACATTAGGACTATGGTTATAAATATGTAATCGAAGTTTTACACTATCAAAATCATTATCCTTCAAGCGAACATCAAATTCGGTTATTTTTATTGGAAAATCTTTTGATTGAATCTGCAAGCCCCTACTTCTGCCCCTTGAACTTATGTAGTCACCCCATCCCGTAAAGTCTGAACTATATTTCGAATTACCTAATACAAGCAAATCTTGTTTGGCAACTACAATTACTTCTTCTAGCTCTTTTACTTTGGGTTGTAGCCTTATTTCATTTGTTTTATTCAATGAAAGGTCTTTTAGTAAAAATGCTATTGATTCATAACCAATATTGCTTATGATAATTGAATCACCTTTGTTAGCTTGTGAAACGTTTATATAAAATTGACCAGTTCTGTCTGCAATACCTCCAATGCTTTTGCCTTTGACACCTAAACTTGCATAAGGAAGTGGCAGCAATGTTTCTTTATCTATAACAAGACCAGAAAATGTTTGTCCTAAAGAAGAAAATGTTTGGAAAAACAACAATAGGCAAATAATATAAAGAGGTAGTTTAAAATTCATTATTTATAGATGAAAGTTTATTGCACTGTCACCACGCATAGCCGCTAACTTGTGTGTTGACGCACTTTTTGCGCCTCTACTACAATCCTGTAATTCTTTTTAAATATAAAAATTACAATTCAAACATAGGTAAAAGAAGTATCTAATAACACAATAACCCTATTGTAAACTAATTTATTAAATACCCGCAAACACAGTTTCTAAATCAAGCTCAAAACCAGGTAGGATAGGCGTAGTGATGATATCGCCGATAGTCATTAGTTTGGAGGATTGGTATTCGTTTGCAATTAAAGTGTATTTTAAAAACGTTTTATCCTGTGGCGATACGATCCAATATTCGCTAACGCCGGATTCTTCATAAACCTCGTATTTATTCCGAAGTTCTTTCTGATTGTTGCCCGGCGAAGGTATTTCAATAATAATATCCGGTGCGCCGGAGCATCCTCGTGCATCTATTTTTGAAGGGTCACAGATCACACAAACATCAGGTTGCACTACAATGAATATTTCTTGATCCTCGTTTTCCCCTTTGCGCGGTAGTCTTACATCGAAAGGTGCGGAGAAAGCCTGACAAGGTTTATTTTTGAGATAGTGGTAAAGCTCCCCGGAAATGATCCACGAAATTCTTTGATGAGCCGAAGCGAGATCAGGCGTCATTTTAAAGATCCTGCCTTTAATCAATTCCAACCGGTCCTCAAACGTCCATTTAAGATAGTCTGCGTAACTGTAGGTTTTAGAAAGGTCAAGATCTGACAGCTCCATTTTTGATTTCGGTTTAATCAAAAATAGCTAATTTCAATTACATTGTATTATATAATAGCAGGGAACATAAAAAACCGATGCTTCTTTTAGCACCGGTTTTTTGTTTAGGGAATTGGAAATCTCAAGCTCAAAGAACCGGATTGCAAATCCGAATCAGTGGTAAGTCCTTCATATAATTAATAGAAATTAAATACCACTTATATAAAACCGGCAAAACGCTAAACCACAAGGAGTTTGTAAATTAATCTCTAAAACACCTGAAGCATTATTGCAATAAACAGATAATGAATTTCCAGATATATAGGTACCTGTCCAACCAAGTGGTTGGTTAACAATACTAATAGCTGATATACCTTGTGTACCCCATGTAACTCCGTATGCAGGTGGGTTGCTAGTTGTTTGTCCAATAGACGGGGCATATCCAAAGTAGATATAATTAGATGCTCCCGACTGATTGTTATTGTTTTTTAAATAAAAAGAACCATTATAAGCGGCAGCCCAGGACATTCTGTATGGATTACTGATGATAGCATTACCAAAACACTCTGCTTGAACAGCTCCTATAGGAAGGTTTTTAGTTAAACTTATATTAAAGGAAGAACAATTATTACTAATTTGTGCATATATTGGAACCCTTTGTCCTTCTCCTGCTGATTGCGCAGTTGCAACTCCAGAACTGGCATCAATTGTTACTCCAGAAGCTGCACTCCAAGCTACAGTAGCACCGGCTTGCAAGCCAGAGACTGAAAAAGTACCTTGATTTCCCACACATAAATAATTGGGGCCATTAATAGAATAAATTCCTTGTAAAACAGCAGAAACCGCTCTAAAGGCATTTATTCTACCGTAACCCATTTCGTTGTTCCAAGTATCGTATGGCTTGATATTTCCATAAGTATAACCGCCGACTTTGTCACATGAAGTTACCAAAAGGCGGTACAAATTGTCCCTTGTCAAATCGGGATTTACAGATAACAATAACGCTGCTACTCCTGCTACCATAGGACAGGAAAATGAAGTGCCATCGCTATAAGAATAGGTGCTGCCAACGGCCGTTGTCCGTATGCTTTCTCCCGGAGCAACAAAATCCAGGTCATTCCCATAGTTCGAAAAATACGCCCTCGCATCATATGGGCTTGATGCACCAATGGCAATCACATTAGTCAAGCGGGCAGGATAGCCAACGTTTGTTGAATTTTCGTTACCAGTTGATGCTACCACAATGCAACCTTTGTTGCTACGTCCCGATCCCATTGCGGAATTATAAGCGCTGTCGACAGCAGAAGATGGGCTGCCTAATCCGAAGGAATTTATGAGAATATCTGCGCCTAAGTTATTCCATGCCTGGTTAATGCAGTTCACAATGTTACTGTCAGAAGCCAAAAAAACATCAGAGTTTGGATCATTAGTTGGTTTGTAACCTATTCTGATAGGTATAATTTTAGCGTTGAAGGCAGTACCTGCTATACCGATTGCGTTATCACCTTTTGCTGCTGCAACACCTGCAACCCATGTTCCGTGACGGTCGTATCCAAAAGGCTGACCAGTAGGATCATACCCTGGTAGCATATTGGCGGCTAAATCAGGATGGTCGGCTTGAATGGCCACGTCAAGTACAGCAATTTTTATATTTTCCCCCTTAGTCCAGCACCATGCATCATTTGCTGCAATTCGCGGAATAAAATATTCATTGGGATAATCAGGATCATTGGGCGTATATGATTGCCCAACAGCCATTCTGAAAAAATCAGGGGTTGCAAATCCAAATTTACCTGTTTCAAACAGTTCATTTGATGCTTCAACCGATGTATATCCGCTATCATCTCTTAGCACTAATAAGTAAGTATTCTGGATTGCATCAAATAATTCATAAGATGCTACACCGATTTTATCAAAAATATCTTTAAAATCTTCTATCGGAACTTTTATTAATGGTTGAACCAATAATTGATTGGTTAAGGCTATTGATAATTTGGTATTTTCACTCTGTTGGTCATTGGAAATGAAGAAGGGACTTACAAAGGCTACTTCGTCCATTTGAATTAAAGTGTCATTTAAACTAGATGCAGCCGTTCTTAAATTTTGCTCGTTTGATAAATATACGACTACATATTTCAACTGATAGTCTTCAGGTATCCCATTCAGTGTTTTATCTACATTCAATGATGAATTTTTATTAATGGTGCCAAGTAAATTTTTCTGTTGTGCCCTTGTAAGTGGCTGTTTAAAACCGACTAATATTTTGTCATCCACCATAGAAAGGTAGATTGGGTTACCATTATAATAATAGTAAAAAGGTGCTTCCATATCACCTTCATTGTGATGGGTTAATGTTTTCATATAGTAGCGGATTAGTTGGTTACTTTTTAATTTGAATAATCATTTGGGGTGTAGTTGTAATCGCAGTACTTTTATTTATTTTAACTGTTTTAATATATAGTTGCGGGCAGCTATCCTCCGTATTCTTCACTGTAAAAATCACTGTATCGGTTGGAAAATTTTTAATTTTGATGAAACAAGTATCAATCTGTTTTGCTGCGGGTGCTGTAAAGGCAAAATATTTTTGTGTGTCGTTATTTTTAACTGGTGGCGTTATTGAGTCTGTTCGATTGGAAGCATTTTTAAAGAAAACTTTTAAATCGGAAACACTATATAATAATGGTGAAGAAGAAAAGAAATAATCAGCGTTGGTGGATTTATTGATTACCTGAAAATTTAAAGTCGGTGGAATATAGACCGTAGAGCAATTGATGCTTTCATTAACTTTTGAACATGAACCAAATACTATTAACATAACGACAATGAAGTACTTAATTGAACTTTTCATAATTGATTACTTAAAAGGTTTTACTAATAATTGGATCGGAATATACTCTTTATAAGCCTGGAAGGCTGGTTTATGATACTAAGCTAAGAAAAATATTGATAGCAGTATGATTAAATATTTTTAAATTACTCACCTTACCCAATAAAAAGAATAAATCAGGAGATTAAAAAAGGGGGTTGTGGAAACCCTGTAGATTTATATACCGATTATTTAATAAGCTCAAGTTCCTACACAGCAACGGGCATTGGTTATTTGCTGCGGGTTAAGCATGATAAAATTATGCGTCAATTATTCAAAAGGGTTTGGTTTAATGACAGCAAATTTTTATGTAAATATGCAAAAACCTACATCAGTTGGTACGGATTTGTAATTAGGAGTGTTCGGAAGATTTTTTGTCATGCAGAACTTGGTTCGGCATCCCATCATAAAGTAAAACGTTGTCATGATTTTTTATCTTTCTTGTGAGATCCCGAAATAAATTCGGGATGACAGCGCAAAACTGAATTCTTCCGAACACCTTTAATTTGTAATCCGGTCCTTTGAGTTTTGGATCTATAATCCTTTGTTTCAATTTGATTATCATCCAACTGAAATACTTCTTTTATCGGCATAAAAACAGTATGGGGCATTTTCCTTATTTGCTGCATTTATCGCAAACACCCGAAGCTGTTAAATTAAAGGCGGTCGATTTAAATCCTGATGGTAAAGCAATTGCAGGAATGTGCAGGTCGTTCAAACAGTAAACATGTTTGCAGACCATGCAATTGAAATGAATATGCTCGTCGTGATGCCCATGTTCGTTACAGGAAGCAGCGCAAAAAGCATAATTGGCCGTTCCGTTCAAATCAAAAACTTTATGGACAATCCCTTTTTCTTCAAAAGTGTTCAAAATACGGTATAAAGTAACGCGGTCCACTTCTTTGCCGATCATTTCTTCCAGTTCTGGCTGCGAGGTAGCCACTTTCCTGGAATTTAATATCGATAAGACATGAATGCGTGCAGCCGTTTTTTTAAGCTGATGTTTTGCTAATAATACATTATATTCCTCGTTCATCTTCTGCTGCAAGTTTAATGTTATCCCTAATTGTACAGAAACCGGCTTTCGGTTTTGGCAATGCTTCTTTTACCGGTCAAAAATCGTCGTTGGCCAATTCGTGATTGATAAAAGCGCCCGCAGTTGTACCGGTAGCGATAGCAACAGCAAGCGAACGCAACATCGTACCATTATCGCCTGCTGCAAAAACGCCTGTTATATTGGTTTTCTGAAAAGCATCTGTTTTGATCAAACCTGTTTCTGTTAATTCACATCCCAACTCCTGCGGAATGGAGCTGGAAAGCTGAGACGGAACACGGGCAAACAAAGTTGTGATCGGATGGTGGCTGCCGTCATTCAATATCAGGTTTTTGATCTGTCCGTTTTCGTGCTCAACCCTTTCAAGTTCCGTTTCAACAATACCAATACGATAAGTTTGAAGCTTTTGTGTTTGTTCGGTTGTTAACGTTGATTTTCCATTGGTAAAAAGCGTAAGGTCATTCGTCCAGTTGTTGATCAATTTGGCAAAATCAAAACCCATGTCCCCGTTTCCCAAAACCCCGATCTTTGTATTTCTTACTTCATAACCATGACAATACGGGCAATGTGCAACTGATATTCCCCAGCAAGCTGCAAAACCTGGAATATCTGGCATCATATCAACTAAACCGGCCGCAAAAAGTAATTTTGGGGCACCAAATTTGCCACCTGATGCTGTTTCTACATCAAACCCATTATCTGTTTTAGTTACCGATCCGGCTTTGGTATGGATTAGTTTTATGGTAGGATAAGCGAGTACCTGTTCCCTGGCTTTCGCTGTAATTGCAGCAGGCGGTTCTCCATCCCGGGTAAGCAAATTATGGGCATGTAACACTTGTTTATTGCAGGGTTGGCCGTTATCAATAATTAAAACCTGTCTTATTGCCCTGCCTAAAGTCATTGCTGCGGAAAGCCCGGCGTAACTGCCTCCGATAATAATTACTTCAAAGTTTTGTTGGTCTGTCATTGGGATAAATTATTAAATTTTGTTGTATCTGGATGATTTACAGAGCATTTTCCGCTGTAAGTCCGGTTGAAATAATGTGCTGTCGCTATCATTAAGCCACCAAAAGGCAGCATAAAAGGTTCCAGGTTTTCGGGCAGGAACAAATGGACGATGGCAATTACGGTAAGCCCGATGATCAGCAAAACCAGCGGCAAAAGCTTTTGGTGAAGTTTAAAAGATAAACCTAATGAAGTCCCGGCTATCAGTATAGACAACAATACCATTAAATTTTCTACCCAGCCTTTTACTAAAAACCCGATCCCCAGCAGCGGGAGTACGGTGATCAAAACCGGCAAAAAAGCACAATGTATGGCACATAATACCGAAGCTGTAATTCCTACTTTATCCAGGTTGATTTTCGAGTTCTTCATTCTTAATTGCAACTGAGTTGCTTTTGCAAATGTAAGAATTTATATTAGTGAGAAAAGTAATCTTAAAGACAAAAACAGCTTAAGCAGGAGAGGGGATGTATATATTAAAACCCAATGCCTCTTTTAGCACCATAAAATCAACTTCAAAAAGCATTGAAGCAGTTCAGGGCTTCTGAAGTTTTTGAATGAATTGAATGCTGCTTTTACTTGGCAAAAACTTCGCTTAGAAAAAGTTGCATTTGCTGCCATGAACGTTTAGCGGCCAACTCATTATAAGCCGCACCTTTGGAATTATCGTTTCCGGCTGCCGGGTCAGTAAAAGAATGGACGGCATTGCCATAAAAGATCATTTGCCAGTCGGCTTGCTGTCGCGCATTTCCTGTTGAAAAGCTAAAACTTCTGCCTGTGGTTCGTTCGGGTCATCGGCACCGTGGCAAACCAAAACTTTCGGTTTTATTTGTTCGGTTGAACGGCTGGCATCCCTTCCTAATCCGCCATGAAATGAAACCACACCTTTAACCGGAAAATTTGCCTTCGCAACTTCCAGTGCTCCGGTCCCGCCAAAGCAAAAACCGATCACTGCAATCCGGGAAGCATCAGCACCGGATTTGATTAATTGCTGCATCGCCAGTTCTATCCGGTGCTGATAGGCTTTATAATCTTTTTTGTAGGAACCAGCCAGCTTTCCGGCTTCGGCCGTGGTTTTAGGATAATTGCCTTCCCCATAAATATCGGCCACAAAAGCATGATAACCCATTTGGCTAAACTTTCGGCAGTTTCTTTAGCATGTGCGTCTATACCTTTCCAGGCCGGTAGAACCAGTATTCCTGCTTTTTTCTGAGTTGAGGTTTGCGGTTTTATAGCAAATCCGCTTAATTTCTGATTACCATCCTGGTAAGAAACCGGTTTTAGTTGTGCGTTTGCCAACGGTATAGCCATTATAAAGGCAAACAGGAATTGTAATGTTTTTTTCATTATGCGGTTAAATTTAATACTTCTGTTATTTAAATAACAGAAGTATTGGTTTTGTCAGGGGGTTTTAAAAACAGTACAAAAAAAATATTTTGACTATATTTTATTGTGGAAATGGGTCTTTAGGATAAATAGGTCAAAACTAATTAAGCTATAATTTAATTATATAAAGATTTTAACATCAACTACTTTAATAATTGTTTCTAATGTAATTATTACTATAAACCATTTAAGAATCTAATAGATATCCATACTATTGCTATATTTATATTGATTTTTACATCTTTTGAAGCTGAAAAAATCATAATTACCTCATTAAAAAGATGGTCTGTTTTCTAACATAAATAAGAAAATCAGCTAAAACACGCGTTTTAAATATTTTAAGATTTTTCCAATTTAAGTCGCTCTTAACAAATGTGCAATTTTATTGCTCATACAATTAAATACTTTTAACATTAAGGCTTATACTTCTGTTAAATTATATATGTCAGTTTATTTTGTTATGTTTTTTAAAGGGTAAATATTTTTTAAAGGAATTGCAATTCTTTGTCGAAACATAGAAAGATGGTTTTAATAGTTACTGATATTATACCTTTAATTGAAAAACTATAAACTTACAGTTATATTTCAAGTAAAACTTTAACCATCTAATTAAGATAATACCTGCCTATTATTTATATGTTAAAAATTCTATCCTAAGAATTTGTAATAAAATTGTCAGAACCATACCATCGTTTCAAAAATCCTCTTTCTCAATAATTAAGCACTCCTTTAGCCCTATTTTTAAAAAAGAATACAAATCCTGCTAAGCAGGTAACTTTTTTATAAAAAAGGCTTAAATCCAACTTACCTCAAATACATCTTTATCCTTTAACAAAATATCATTTCAAATTAAATGATATTTTTAATTATAACCATCAATAATATTTATAACAAAGCAATTTAATAAATATTTCAAAAAATAACTCTGATAGTTGGCACGCCGTACAAGTCAGCAAATAAAAAAATAGTATTAAAAAATAGACATTATGTTTCAATATAAGTACAATAGGGTTGTTCTGTTTTTAGGTCAAATTTACAATCTCCCAAAACATATCCAATTCATAATGCAAAAGATATTTTCTACAGCAACTTTTCCATCAAAATATAATGCTTTTCCAACCATTGTCCAACACGGTTTTATTAAAATTTTAGTAAGTATTATATATATTAATCAATTGAAAATGAGAGTTAAATTTATAATTATAACGCTTATATTCTGTTTAAGCTTTATTGTTTTTGTTAATTATGCCAATGCACAAGCAACTACGGTAACTGGTCCAAGTGATGGTACTTCAAATCCACCGGCAAGTGCTTCTGCGGTCAATCAGGTTGTAAGCTCAGGAAGCAGTATTTCTTTAAAAATAGGCAGCAGTTCAACAGCTACAGATATTATTTATCAATGGTATAAGCTTGACAACAGCGGTGTTAAGCGTTTGGTGCAGAGTGGCAGCAATGGCACTTTAACAGAAACAGCTGCAGGGTCAGGTTATTACACCTATCAATTGGTAATGAGTAACTCGAACCAGTGCACGTCTGATATTTCTGATCCGTTTAAAGTTTATGTACTTCCTGCCCTAGGTCCAACTATCACCGCAACCAATAGCACCATTTGCTCTAACGGCAGCAGCTCATCGGTATTAACCACTAATCCCGGTAGTAATAGATATAGTTACTTATATCAATGGGCGATGAACGGCAATAGCATTTCCGGGGCAACATCTGCCACTTATACAACCACAACAAATGCAAGCGGCAGTAATACCTATAGTGTAGTAGTTTCTTATGCTTTAAATACAAACTACACCGGTACTGCAAACCAGGTTATCAATGCCATATCGGTTCCAAACAAACCTACAATTTCTGTCGGGCAATAATTTCTTGACTAAAAAAGTACCTGCTCAAAAGTTAAGATCATGACAGTAAAAAAAATCAGATACAGTATTGCCAGTTTAGTTTTGATGGTTTTTCTGTTTGCAAATCTACATGCTACAGCTTCAGCCCCGCCAAAACAAACTGTTACAATTTGTGAAGGTACAATTGCTGTTTTAAATGCAGCAACTGCTAACGCTGCTTCTTACCAATGGTATTTTAACGGACAAGCTGTTGCCGGAGCTAATGATAAAAGCTATGCCGCAGGAAAGGCCGGAATTTATAAAGTATTGGCCCTTAACAAACAATCATGTGCATCTGAAGTTTCTGATGAGGTAGAAGTAGCGGTAAATGCTTATTCCAGCCCTATTACCTTTTATCCTTTAGCTGATAAAACGATGGGCGATGCCCCTTTTAAACTGACGGCTTCTTCTAAAAACCCAATAACCTATACTGCTTCCCCTGCCGGTATTGTTAGTATTGACAATAATAATATGGTTACCATTATTGGTGTGGGCGATGTTGTAATTACAGCTACCGTACCCGGAAAAAGTAGCTGCGGAACAGCAATTATGGCTCAGCAAACTTTAAAAGTAAATCCGAAAACACAAATTAAACCTACAACGGCTGCACCTCAAATGGTTGACCTGGCTATTGCTGCCAGTTCTGAGAGCAGACAAATTACCACAAACCAGCCTTTTGTTTACACGTTTACGGTAAAGAACCAAAGTGCTGATGCTGCAACTAATGTAAGTGTAACCGATACTTTACCGGCAGCACTTAATTTTGTATCCGTAGATAATACGATGGATGGGAAAGCAACATACGATCCGAACAGTCGGGTGCTAAGCTGGAAAATAGATCAGCTTAAAGGCAAAGCTTATTCCGAACTGCATTTTTCTGTAACGGCTACCCGGCATGGTGCCATAAAAAATACGGTAAAAGTAGCATCAACCGAAACCGACAGTAACCCGGCCAATAATACCGCGATTGATTACAAGGATATTTCCGGTATTAATATCGCTAACGTATTTACCCCAAATGGCGATGGCCGCAATGATACTTTTACCATTCCTGATCTCGTTCAATACCCGGAAAATGAATTGATCATTGTGAACCGTTGGGGCGCCGGGGTTTATCAAACCAAAAACTACCAGAACAACTGGACGGGCGACAAACTGGATGAAGGCACCTACTTTTACAGCCTGAAAATAAAAAACAGCAAAGGCGAGCAGGAAGAGTACAAAGGCTATGTTACGTTATTGCGTGCTGCTATTTAATTAAACACAACCTGTGTGTTAAGGCAAACGTACAATACCTAAAGGTTAGTTTATGAAGGATACCGGTTTTAAAACCCAGAGGACATGGCTGGTCATTTGTTTTGTTATCAGTTGTTTAAGTGTACAGGCGCAGCAAAACGCACAATTCAGTCAGTATATATTTAACGGTTTATACATTAATCCGGCTGCTGCTGGTGCTAAAGAAGACTTTTACGTGCATAGTTTTTACCGTTCGCAATGGACGGGCGTTACCGGTGCACCGCAAAGTTTTTCTGTTGCGGCAGACGGTACGGTAAATGATGAAAAAGTGGGCCTTGGTATTTTGCTTGCCAAAGATAAGATTGGGGCACAAAACAGTTTGGCGGCTTATGCCAATTATGCTTATCGTTTGCAATTGGGCGAAGGCGGCGTTAATCACCTTTCATTCGGATTGGGTGCAGGGATCGTTCAGTCAGGTATTGATGGCTCGATGTTAAATGCTGTACAAAGCGGAGATAATATAATACCGGTTGGTTATCAAAGTACCATTTTGCCGGATGCGCGGGCTGGTGTCCTCTATACCAGCGAAACTTTTTTTGCAGGGTTTTCTGCAGACAACATGATTGCAAAATACATGAACCGCGATAAAAGCCTCACCGTTCCAATCCCGCAGCCGCATTTTTATTTAACTGCCGGCACCTTGTTTTCTTTAAATGACGATACCAAAATCAAACCATCGTTCCTGTTAAAAAACTCCAATGGAAATGCAACAAGTTTGGATTTGAACACTTTTTTGATCCTGGGCGAACGTACCTGGATCGGCGGGACTTACCGCACCAATTTAAACCTGTTTTCCAAATCTTCCACCGGCGGAAGCTTTCAAGGTGCAAGTGCTTTGGTTGCCCAGATCGAGTTTTTTGCAACCAGCAAATTGCGTATCGGTTATGCGTTTGATTATTCCATGGCTGCCTTTAGCGGTTTTGGCAACGGCTCCCACGAGTTATCGCTCGGTATTTACCTCAGCAAAAAAGCAACCCAAAACTTTGCCACCAGCAGTTATTTTTAGGGGATAAAAACAGTATTGGATGAGCTTACAAAAACAACCCTGTACTTATTTTTCTGATGCTTCTTTCTGTTAAGATTTTTTGTTAAAAATGAAAGTATTGCAACTTTACAAGTTCCGCTTAACTTAATTAATTAGTATCATGCTAACAGAATACAAATGAAAGAGCATTTGATAAACTTATTATTTGAGGAATATAAATTAAGCTGTTTCATCAATAAGCTAAATGAGATAGGTTTAATAATGGATAGGCTAAATGTTAAGAATCATGAGATAGTAATGGATATAATTGGTTTTCCTAAGGATAATACGATTGAATTTCTTACTGAAAAAGAACAAGATACTTCTATAAGATTCAACAGGAAAAATCCCCCTGATGAATTTTTTTGCAGAGACTGGTTGGATGAACCTTTTTTTGATGTTGTTGATGGGTTAAACACCAAACAGAACATACTTTTAACAGATAAAGGGTTAAGGATTGAGGAAGATCAGGATGAAAGTAGAATTAAATTAGCTCTTTCCGGTTATATTGATTGGCTGTATGAAGAATTTAATAAATTAAATCTTGAATAAGATTAACCTTGTATCAGAACAATTACAAGTAATTTAACACCTCAATACATTTTTAACGCAACAGATTTTGCACATCTATTTATTCTTTATCAAACCACAGCCAGGTTAAACAGTTGTATTTTCAACCCCCCCAAATTTATATTGAAAATTGCTTTTAAGGCAATACCATTATTAGCATTGTGAAACCAGTGTAATCACAAATGTTTTCTTAACAGCAGCATATATTTTAGCTCAATAAAAGAAGCATTCTGTTTGAAAAAGATTTCTACCGATGGGAGAAATGACAAAACACATCAATCTAAAACTAAATTAAAACCCTAAACTTGCAATTTCTGTTGATGCTTCTTTTAGCACCATAAATTAAACATGCGTATTTCACAATTCATTCAACCGCCTTCAGACATTTCGGTAAAAGATATTTTATTTGAAGATAACCATTTGATTGCGATCAACAAAAGGGCAGGAGACATTGTGCAGGTGGATGAAACCGGGGACGAACCGCTGGACGAAAAAGTAAAAAGATACATTGCCCAAAAATACAATAAACCAAACGGCGCATTTTTAGGCGTGGTGCACCGGTTGGACCGGCCGGTAAGCGGCGTGATCTTATTTGCAAAAACAAGCAAAGCTTTAGAACGCGTAAACGAGTTGTTCAAAAGCCGCGAAATGCAAAAAACTTATTGGGCAGTAGTGCGAAACAAACCCATTCCTGAAAACGGGAATTTAGTGCATTGGCTGGTAAAAAATCAGCAAAAAAATATAACCACTCCGCATCAACATGAAGTTGCCGGAAGCCAGCGTGCAGAACTCAACTATAAATTAATTGGAGAGTTGAACGGTTTTTATTTAATTGAGGTTGATCCTATCACCGGCCGTCCGCATCAAATCCGTGTACAGCTTTCTACTTTAGGTTGCCCGATTGTTGGGGATAATAAATATGGCTATCCGCGCGGCAGCCTGAAGAAAAGCATTTGTTTGCATGCCCGACGTTTGCAGTTTATCCATCCCGTAAAAAAAGAATCGGTAGCTATTTTTGCACCGCTGCCCAAAGATGGTTTTTGGGAGAAGTTTGAACATTTAGGATACTGATTTTAAGGGCATAAAAGAAGCATCAGCAAATCTGTTCAACTTTCAACCATAATATATCTGCTTCAACATCAAACATTGTGCATAAAATCTTCCTTTTAATACTTATCAAAAGGAGAAAAAAGAATGAAGTCAGAAAGCGTGATGAACGCCATTGCACAACAGGAATGGCTTAATGCGGCAGGCGATAAAATTCAGCCTGCAGTTATCAATACTTTTAAAGCTGGCGGTAAAGCCGGACAGAAGATCAAGAATTTTTTGCACGGAACATGGCTCGGCCACCCGTTACATCCGATCATTACCGATGTGCCGGTTGGCTCCTGGTCGGCAGCGGTTGTACTAGATGCGATGGAGCTTTTCGGACAGAAAAAATACAAGCCGGGCGCTGATGCCGCTGTTGCTATCGGGCTGGTTGGTGCGGTTGGTGCGGCAGTTTCCGGGTTAACAGACTGGACAGGAACAACAAAGGAAAAACGTTCAATTGGTTTGATGCATGGCATCATGAATTTGAGTGCAACTGCACTTTATGCAACTTCCTATTACATCCGCAAAAATAAAGGTTCACGCAAAACAGCAATTGGACTGGCTATGTTGGGTTATGGCATAACCAGCGCGGCTGCATACTTGGGCGGGCACTTGGTGTATGGCGAGCAGGTGGGCGTTGACCATACAGCAACTTCAGTAGAATATCCGAAGGATTTTGTAGCGGTTTTGCCCGAAAACGAACTGGCAGAAAATTCGATGAAAAAGGCCCAGGCCGGAGAAGTTGCAGTTTTGCTGGCCCGAAAACAAGGTGAAATTTTTGCCCTTGCAAATACTTGTTCGCATTTGGGCGGGCCGCTTTGCGACGGAGAGTTGCTGGAAGATTGCAGCGTTCGTTGTCCGTGGCACCACTCTGTTTTTTCATTAAAGGACGGCAGCGTGATCGACGGCCCGGCTACAGAACCACAACCAAAGTTTGAAACAAGGGTGAACAACGGTCAGATAGAAGTGCGGCTAATTAAAAATAAAAAGTAAAATTTAAGTATTTTGACAAGGTTCAATTATCATAAATTGAACTTTAACATATTTAGGCAGATAAAAGAAGCATCCAACTTTGGATGCTTCTTTTATAATATAAAAATTGGTGAATGATTAGGACACAAAAGTTTCCAGTGCTTTAAAGCCCGTTGAAGTTTCCATTTGGATGTTTTTTATGACATTTGGGATCAACACACAATCACCTTTTTTGATGGGATATTTTTCGTTGTTGCAAACTAAGTTGTAATTACCATCCACACAAACTTGTATTACAAAAGAATCTAAACTTGCGTAATCCCGGGTTGTACTTTCCTTAAAATCCAGAACATTTGTGGTAAAGTAAGGACAAGTTACCGCTTCAACAACTTCATTGATTTTGTGCGGATAATTGGATTTGTATTCCGGGTAAACTTTATAATCAATTGCCGCTAAAGCTTCTTCCGTATGCAATTCCCGTTTCTGGCCTTTGTCGTCCACACGGTCAAAATCATAAATACGATAGGTAATATCCGAAGTTTGCTGGATCTCGGCGATCAGCAAACCTTTTCCAATCGTATGTACCCGGCCGGCAGGCAAAAAGAAAATATCACCGGCAGCAACTTCTTCTTTGTTCAGGATATCCGTCAAATGGCCGCTGTTTAGTTTTTCCAGGTATAATTTTTCATTCACCTGCTGGTTGAAACCGGAGATTAAAGTAGAACCCGGATCTGCCTGCAGCACATACCACATCTCTGTTTTACCAAAGGAGTTATGCCGTTTTTTTGCCAGTTCGTCATTCGGGTGCACTTGTATGGAAAGGTCTTCGTTGGCGTCAATGAATTTGATTAATAATGGAAACTCGTTTCCAAACTTCTCGTAAATTTTATTTCCAGCCAAATCGCCTTTATATTTTGCCAGCAAATCAGTCAGTGCTTTACCGGCCAGTTCACCTTCGGCAACAACAGAAATATCACCTTTTACGCCTGAAACTTCCCAGGTTTCGCCGCAGTTGGGCAGCGGAGAAAAATCTTTATGTAAAACAGTTTTGATTTTTTCACCACCCCAGATTTTATCTTTGAAAATGGTTTTGAATTTTAACGGATAGAGTGAAGGATTCATTTATTCATTAATATTTAATAATATTTTTAAGGAGATTATAAGCTCGGGAAGAAGCTCAATTTTAGTATCCCATACTACTTTGTAATCAATGCCAAAATAATCATGGGCAAGTCGGTTTCTAAAACCTCTTAGTTTTTGCCATTCCAAGCTCGGGAGTTTGTTTTTATATTTCTCTGGAAGTCTGTTTGCAGCTTCACCAATCACTTCATAATTTCTGATTACGGCGTCCATAGTTTTATCATCTTGTAAAAATTGCTCAAATGTGTAATCTTTTGTGAAGAGTAAAATTTTTTCGGCACATTCTAAAATGTCTTCAAATAGAAGGTTTGGCTCTCTTTTAGACATATAAAATTTCTGGTTTAATCACTTCGTAATATCTTGGTTTAATACCATTTCTTGAAACCAAGTCAACTTTTCGGTTGAATAGCTCTTCCAATTCATCAGCTAAAGTTATAAAGTCTGATCCGATCGGTTTACTAAAAGTTACCACAATATCAATATCGCTTTGATCGGTAAAATCATCACGAACAATAGAACCGAAAAGCCCCAGCGTATCCACACCGTATTTAGACATCAACTCTGGTTTAAGCCGTGTTAAGGTTGATTTTATTTCTTCGAGATAAGTCATAATAAATATTTAAGCTTTATTAAATTTAATTATTGTTGATATTCAACACCAATTTCAACGCGTTAAGTAAATTCTCTTTAACTTTTTCAATCGTTTCACCTTGTGCCAACGCTGCCGGTATTTCTTCAACCTGGCCAACGTACCAGCCATTTTCACCTTTTTCAATGATTGCAGTAAACTTCATATTCAAATATAAGAATGAAATCCGTAACATTTAAACAAAGAAGCACACTATCTAATTGAAAGCGTGCTTCTTTTATCAACTAAAAATCAGTATTGACTAACCTAATTTCGCCTTCAAATTCTCATCAATCGCTTCCAAAAACTCTTCAGTATAAAGATAATCTTTGCCATGTTCCACTTTATTTCCATGGATACAAACCGCTAAATCTTTCGTCATTTTACCGCTTTCTACGGTTTCGATACAAACTTCTTCCAACGTTTTACAGAAGTTGATCAGTTCCTGGTTGTTATCCAAGGTTCCGCGGAACTCTAAACCGCGTGTCCAGGCAAAAATAGAAGCAATCGGGTTGGTAGAAGTTGGTTTGCCTGCCTGATGATCCCGGTAATGCCGCGTTACCGTTCCGTGTGCAGCTTCGGCTTCCATGGTTTTTCCGTCCGGTGTAACCAGGGTAGAAGTCATCAAACCCAAAGAACCAAAACCTTGTGCAACCGTATCTGATTGTACGTCGCCGTCGTAGTTTTTACAGGCCCAAACAAAGTTACCGTTCCATTTTAAGGCAGAAGCAACCATATCGTCAATCAAACGATGTTCGTAAGTGATTCCTGCTTCCGTAAATTTTGCTTTATAATCCTGCTGATAGATCTCTTCAAAAATATCTTTAAAACGGCCGTCGTATTTTTTCAGGATGGTGTTTTTGGTGGATAAATAAAGCGGCCAGCCTTTCATCAAAGCCTGGTTAAAACAAGCATGTGCAAAGCCTTTGATAGATTCGTCCGTGTTGTACATGGCTAAAGCAACGCCATCGCCTTTAAAATTATATACTTCAAAAGATTGTTCTTTGCCGCCATCTTCCGGGGTAAAAGTGATCGTTAATTTGCCTTTTCCTTTGGTAACAAAATCCGTAGCGCGGTATTGATCACCAAAAGCATGACGGCCAATGCAAATGGGCGCAGTCCAATTCGGCACCAAACGCGGCACATTGCCCATCACAATCGGCTCACGGAAAACAGTTCCGTCCAGGATATTCCGGATCGTTCCATTTGGAGATTTCCACATTTGTTTCAAACCAAATTCTTTCACCCGGTCTTCATCGGGCGTAATCGTTGCACATTTGATGCCTACACCGCAAGCTTTGATCGCGTTTGCTGCATCAATCGTTACCTGGTCATTAGTTTCATCACGGTACTCAATTCCAAGATCGTAATATTGAATATCCAAATCCAGGTAAGACAGGATCAATTTATCTTTGATGAATTTCCAGATGATCCGGGTCATCTCATCACCGTCCAGTTCTACAACCGGGTTGTTTACTTTAATTTTTTGTGCCATAGGAAGTTATTAAATGGAGTACTATTTTTAGCGTTCCAAATATATAAATTTGCTATTATGGCTGACTTAATTTTAGCAGAAAATTAATGTTCAGGGCAAAGCAGTTAAAACTTATGTTTTGATTTTTTCTTTATCTCTTTAAAACAAACACCATCATGAGCAATCCGAATCCATTATTGCCAGGTTCCGACGAAAACCTGGACCGCGACAAAAAGTTAAAAGATGACCTGGGCGACAGGACAGGAGCGCGCGACCTGTTGTATAACGCCGAAAAGGATAGTTATGAAATAGATGTGAAAAGTAATGACCCGGATTATGACCATGCCGATCCGTACAATACCGCTGCACCAAACGGGGAAGATTTTAATTCTACTTATGACGAAGCAAACCCGGAAGCCATGGATGAATACATTCCGAACGAAAGCCTGGAAACCGATGTGGAGAATTTAGGAATGCATGTTGACCATGGACAAAGCGTGGAACTTGACCCGATAGACGAAGTGCTTTCGCGCACGCCGGAAGATGACCGCGATGATCTGGACGAAGAGGGATACCCGAAAAATGACCGTGGCATCGATGCAGAAGGTTATCCAACAAAAAATGCCGGCGATAAAGACGACGAGTTTTTTAAATAGTTTTTTTAGCCCTCTCCGGCCTCACCCAACCCGCTCCGGAGGAGAGGGCTTAAGCAACGGCCTAATCAATCTCCAGGTTAAAACGTTTCTTCAGTTCGGCCAGTTCCGGGTTTTTTGCAGCCATAAACTGGAACTTTTCCAAAGGCGTATATGGTTTTCTCAGCCCGGATTGTTCTTCGGTCCGGGTTTGTATTTCTATGTTAAAATTCTTCAACTTACTACGTAAAAAGTTGAGGATGTTTGGTTTATCTTCCTTAAAAACATTTTCCTGCGTTTTATTTTCCAGCACCAGTTCAAAAACATAAGACCGGAGCATTACCGGTTTTTGGTTGTTAAAAACAGTATGCAAGGTCATACTTTTGTTTTCTGCCTTGGCTTTTACTGCATATTCTTTCCAGTAATTCAAAAAAGTTTCCTGGTCAAAATCCTCAAAATCGGTTCCTTTCAAATACGGGTCATCTTCAGCAACTTGCTGCATACTGTTTTTATCCAGATCTTTTAAAGACGGAATTTTAACGGAAGTAGAAGCTGTGTTTAGGTTTGGAATAAAAACGGTTGACTTTTCTGCCGGTTTTTCTGTTGCATTTAAAGGTTGACCTTCTACAGCTTTTACAGTCGGTTTTTCAATAGGTTTCGGTTCGATTGCTTCCGGTTCAGCAGTTTTTTCAGGTTCTGCGGGAATCGGTTTTTCTGCAATTTTCTGTTCTGCTCCGGGCACTAAAACCTGTTCCTTAGGTTGAGGCGGTAAAACTACCGGATCAGGTTTTTTTTTTACCGGCTCTTCCGGCCGGTTTAGGTTCGATGCTTCTTTTACCAGGTTAAAAGCCGCATTAATGTGGCACATTTTTAGCAAAGCCAGTTCTACCTGCAGGCGCTGGTTTTTACTCAGCTTATAGTTCAGGTCGCACTGGTTGGCCAAATTTAACGCTGAAAGCAAAAACGAAGCGGAAACCTGCTGCGCCTGCTGCTCATATTTTTTGCGGATGCCTTCGCTAACTTCCAGCAGTTTTAAAGTTGAAGCATCTTTCCCGACCAATAAGTTGCGGAAATGATTGGCCAAACCGGTGATAAAATGATAACCATCAAAACCATTGGACAAAATTTCATTCAGGATCAGTAAAGTTTCGGCTGTGTTTTCATCCAGGATACCATCCGTTACCCTGAAATAATAATCATAATCCAGGATATTCAGGTTATCGATCACCAATTTATAAGTGATTTCTTTTCCCCCTGAAAAACTAACAATCTGGTCAAACATAGACAAAGCATCTCGCAAGCCGCCGTCTGCTTTTTGTGCGATAATGTGCAGCCCGTCGGCCTCGTAATCAATCTGCTCTTTTTGTGCGATATATTCGAGATGGCGTGTCATGTCATCAACCTGAATCCTGTTAAAATCAAAGATTTGGCAGCGGGAGAGGATGGTCGGTAAAATCTTATGCTTTTCGGTGGTAGCAAGTATGAAGATGGCATAGGGCGGCGGTTCTTCCAGCGTTTTTAAAAAAGCGTTAAAAGCAGCCTGCGAAAGCATGTGCACCTCATCAATGATATAAACTTTATAGCGGCCGGCCTGCGGCGGAATGCGCACCTGCTCAATCAAACTGCGGATGTCATCCACCGAATTATTAGAAGCGGCATCCAATTCGTGCACGTTAAAAGAGTTGCCGTTTTGAAAAGCGCGGCACGAATCGCAAACGCCGCAAGCTTCCGTATCCGGCTGCAGGTTTTGGCAATTGATGGTTTTGGCCAGGATACGCGCACAGGTAGTTTTGCCCACGCCGCGCGGTCCGCAGAACAAAAAAGCCTGTGCGAGCTGATTGTGCCTAATCGCGTTTTTCAGCGTTCCGGTGATATGTTGCTGGCCTACAACACTTTCAAACGTAACCGGGCGGTATTTACGGGCAGAAACAACAAAGTTATCCATCTACGCGAAGATAAACAGAAGGACGGGTTTGTGCAAGTGATGATTGCGATGCTGTTTTTACCGGCATAAAAACAGTATAACAGATTAATTTGTATTTTTGGAAATAAAGAATGATCGCCATGCAGTTTTCTGATCTCGACCTTACCAAAACTTACACTTACGCCGATTATTTAAAATGGACTTTTGAGGACCGGCTGGAACTGATAAAAGGTTATATTTTTAAAATGAGCCCGGCTCCGGCAGAAATCCATCAGCGGGTATCTCAAAAAGTTAATTTTGCTTTATATAGTTTCTTGTATGGAAAACCTTGTGCCGTTTATGCTGCCCCTTTTGATGTCCGTTTAGTTTGGAAACCTAAACAAGACAAAGAGGTTGTCACAGTTGTTCAGCCTGATATTTGTGTCATCTGCGACCTGGAAAAAATTGATGAAAAAGGCTGTTTCGGCGCACCGGATATTGTGGTCGAGATACTTTCACCAGGAAACAATAAAAAGGAATTGAAAAACAAGTACGAGGTTTACGAAGAGGCTGGTGTGAAAGAATACTGGATCATCCAGCCGCAGGGAAAAACCTTTTTTAAATATGTTTTGGACGAAAAAGGGAAATTTCAGCCAACACATTTACTAACATTGGGCGATGAGGCAACAAGTCCGATTTTGCCAGGTTTTGCTTTAAATCTGGACGAGGTTTTTGCTGATAATATTACTTAATTTTTATGCTGATACTGTTTTTACCGGCATAAAAACAGTATAACAGATTAATTTGTATTTTTGAAATCAAGAATGATCGCCATGCAATTTTCTGATCTCGACCTAAATAAAACCTATACTTACGCCGATTA